>ERZ824978.98-NODE-98-length-127465-cov-4.837705_pt1 | contig 127465 bp, 122 predicted proteins | sample MGYA00519860_ERZ824978 | MGnify/ENA primary metagenome ERZ824978 (study PRJEB31778, sample SAMEA3449184) | human gut metagenome | biome: human gut; feature: human-associated habitat; material: faeces | place: United Kingdom | collected 2010/2012 ... | reverse complement strand
CCGTTGTTCCGTGTCAGTGGTGGCGCATTATAGGGAGTTATTCCGGCCTGACAAGCAAAAAATATAAAAACTTTATCGTTCGCTCATTTTTCAGGCAAAACATCTTAAACATAGCCTTTTCCGTCTAATTTATAGACAAAAACGAGCCCCGAAGGGCTCGTTTTATCATTACTGGACGGCGACAATCCGGTCTTCATTAACTTCCAGGCGAATAACTTTACCCGGAACCAATTCACCAGACAGTATTTGCTGTGCCAGCGGGTTTTCGATCTGCTGCTGGATAGCACGTTTCAGCGGACGTGCACCATAGACCGGATCGTAACCGTTCTCGCTCAGCAGTTTCAGCGCCTCGTCAGAAATGTGGATTTCATAACCACGTTCTTCCAGACGTTTGTACAGACGTTTCAACTGAATCTGCGCAATCGACGCAATGTGCTGTTCACCCAGCGGATGGAAGACCACCACTTCATCGATACGGTTAATGAATTCCGGACGGAAGTTATGGCTTACCACACCGAGCACCAGCTCTTTCATGTGCGCATAATCCAGTTCACCGAAGCGTTCCTGAATCAAATCGGAACCGAGGTTAGAGGTCATAATGACAACCGTATTACGGAAGTCGACCGTTCTCCCCTGCCCGTCAGTCAGACGCCCATCATCCAGTACCTGCAACAGAATGTTGAAGACATCCGGATGCGCTTTTTCCACTTCATCCAGCAGGATGACGGAATACGGACGACGACGCACAGCTTCGGTCAGGTAGCCACCTTCTTCATAACCGACATATCCCGGAGGCGCACCAACCAGACGAGACACCGAGTGTTTCTCCATAAACTCGGACATATCGATACGGATCATCGCCTCGTCGCTATCAAACATAAAGTTCGCCAGCGCCTTACAAAGCTCAGTTTTCCCCACACCGGTTGGGCCGAGGAACAGGAATGAACCAATCGGGCGATTTGGATCCGCCAGCCCCGCACGGCTACGACGAATAGCGTTAGATACCGCATCAACCGCTTCGTTCTGACCAATAACGCGATGGTGCAGTTCTTGCTCCATACGCAGCAGTTTTTCGCGCTCGCTTTCCATCATGCGAGAAACCGGAATCCCCGTCCAACGCGCCAGCACTTCAGCAATTTCGGCATCGGTCACTTTATTACGCAACAGACGCATAGTTTTGCCTTCGAGCTGCGTTGCGGCTTCCAGTTGCTTTTCCAGTTCCGGGATTTTGCCGTATTGCAGTTCAGACATCCGCGCCAGGTCCCCCACACGGCGAGCCTGTTCAATAGCGATTTTCGCTTGTTCCAGTTCCGCTTTAATGGTCTGCGTACCAGAAAGCGATGCTTTCTCTGCTTTCCACTCTTCTTCTAACTCGGAGTACTGACGTTCTTTGTCGCTCAGTTCTTCGTTGAGCATATCCAGGCGTTTTTTACTGGCTTCATCAGACTCTTTCATTAACGCCTGTTGTTCCAGTTTAAGCTGGATGATACGGCGATCGAGTCGGTCGAGTTCTTCTGGTTTTGAGTCAATCTGCATACGAATGCTGGATGCTGCTTCATCGATCAGGTCGATGGCTTTATCCGGCAGCTGACGGTCAGCAATGTAGCGATGAGACAACGTCGCCGCTGCAACAATTGCCGGGTCAGTAATTTGCACATGGTGGTGCAATTCGTAACGTTCTTTCAGGCCACGCAGAATCGCAATGGTATCTTCAACAGAAGGCTCGGCAACAAACACTTTCTGGAAACGACGTTCCAGCGCAGCATCTTTTTCGATGTACTGGCGATATTCGTCAAGCGTCGTGGCACCTACGCAGTGCAATTCACCACGCGCCAGCGCCGGTTTCAGCATGTTTCCGGCGTCCATTGCGCCATCGGCTTTACCCGCGCCGACCATGGTATGTAATTCGTCGATAAACAGGATGACGTTGCCTTCCTGTTTAGCAAGATCGTTAAGTACGCCTTTTAAACGTTCTTCAAACTCACCGCGATATTTCGCCCCAGCCACCAGCGCGCCCATATCCAGCGCCAGTACGCGGCGGCCTTTCAACCCTTCCGGCACTTCGCCGTTGATGATACGCTGCGCCAGACCTTCAACGATGGCAGTTTTACCGACGCCTGGTTCACCAATCAGTACCGGGTTATTTTTAGTACGACGTTGCAGCACCTGAATGGTACGGCGAATTTCTTCATCACGACCAATCACCGGATCGAGTTTGCCCTGTTCGGCTCGTTCTGTAAGGTCGATGGTATATTTTTTCAAAGCCTGACGTTGGTCTTCAGCACCTTGATCGTTCACGCTTTCACCTCCACGCATTTGTTCAATCGCTTGAGTAATGTTGGCGGTGGTCGCCCCTGCTGCTTTCAGGATGTCGGCCAGCGTGCCGCGAGACTCAAGTGCCGCCAGAACGAACAGTTCTGACGAGATAAAGTTATCACCACGTTTTTGCGCCAGCTTGTCGCAAAGATTAAGAACGCGCACCAGATCCTGTGATGGCTGGACATCACCACCAGTACCTTCAACCTGCGGTAAACGATTTAATGCCTGATTGATATCTGTGCGCAACTGGCCAGCATTAATGCCAGCGGATGTTAATAAAGGACTAACCGAACCCCCTTCCTGATTCAGCAGGGCGCTCATTAAATGAAGTGGTTCGATGAATTGGTTGTCGTGCCCGAGTGCAAGTGATTGGGCATCGGCAAGAGCAAGCTGGAATTTATTAGTAAGACGATCCAGACGCATAACTCCTCCCATAACGGATCAAAGTTGCTACTGGAGATTAAATGAGGTCATCCCTCAATTATTCAAGGTTATTGACCAGATTAATGTGAAAAGAAAATCACGCGTACCGGATCGTCTTGATTCTTTAGGTTATATCAGCCAAATGAAACTTGCCATACGACCGGTGGTCTTGTCGCGACGATAAGAGAAGAAAGTCTCATTTTCCGTATATGTACAACGGTCGCCGCCGAAAATTTGTTCAACACCAACGCTCGCCAGACGCTGCCGGGCAAGCTGATAAATATCTGCCAGATACTTATCACCATGCTGAATGAAAGCTGTACTCGCTTTGGCGTCTACTGCCATAAACGCCTCGCGAACCTCCGCCCCCACTTCAAACGCGCGTGGACCAATTGCCGGCCCTAACCAGGCGAGAATATTTTCCGGATTATCAGCAAAACAGGAAACCGTCTCTTCCAGCACGCCTGAGCACAGTCCACGCCAGCCAGCATGAGCGGCGGCGATTTCCGTTCCCGCTCGATTGCAAAACAGCACGGGGAGGCAGTCGGCAGTCATCACTGCGCAAACCGTGCCCGGCGTGTTGCTATAAGAGGCATCTGCTCGTTTTGAGGCATAAGGTTCGCCAGTAAGCTTAAGCACATCTTTGCCGTGTACCTGCTCAAGCCAGACCGGTTTTGAAGGCAAATTGCCCGCAGCAAAAAGTCGCTTGCGATTCTCTTCAACGTGATCCGGGTTATCGCCACAATGAGCACCGAGGTTGAGCGAATCATACGGGGGCAAGCTCACGCCGCCGATACGAGTGGAGCTACAGGCCGCAACACCTTTTGGCAGCGGCCACTGCGGGACAATCAGCTTACTCATAACCAGTCCACTTCATCCTTATGCTCTTCGAAATCGGCGCGCATCACCTCAATCAGCTCCACCATATCTTCTGGAATAGGCGCATGCCATTCCATTTCGATACCGGAGATCGGGTGATAAAGACGCAGCATGGTTGCATGAAGCGCCTGGCGGTCAAACTTACGCAGCGTGGAGATAAACGCTTCCGAAGCACCTTTTGGCGGACGCGGACGGCCACCATAAACCGGATCGCCCACCAGCGGATGAGTGATATGGGCCATATGCACGCGGATCTGGTGCGTACGTCCGGTTTCCAGACGCAACCGCAGACGCGTGTGCACACGGAAGTGTTCCATGATGCGATAGTGAGTGACCGCCGGTTTACCCATCGGATGCACCGCCATGTGAGTACGTTTGGTCGGGTGGCGGCTGATTGGTTCATCTACTGTACCGCCAGCGGTCATATGACCAATTGCCACCGCTTCATACTCACGAGTAATTTCACGCCGTTGCAAAGATTCGACTAAACGCGTCTGAGCCGGAACGGTTTTTGCCACAACCATCAGGCCGGTGGTGTCTTTATCCAGACGATGGACGATGCCCGCACGCGGTACATCGGCAATGGGCGGATAATAATGAAGCAACGCATTCAGTACCGTACCATCCGGGTTACCCGCGCCAGGATGTACCACCAGGTCGCGTGGTTTATTAATGACGATGATATCTTCATCTTCATAGACGATATCCAGCGGGATATCCTGCGGTTCAAAACGCGCTTCTTCTTCAATCTCAGCGTTGATGGCCACCTGCTCGCCACCCAATACTTTTTCTTTCGGCTTATCACAAACTTTGCCGTTAACCAGCACGCGCTGGTCGAGGATCCATTCTTTTATTCGCGAACGTGAATAATCCGGGAACATTTCGGCCAAAGCCTGATCTAAGCGTTGACCGAGTTGGTTTTCGGACACCGTTGCAGTGAGCTGTACTCGTTGTGCCATATATACTGCTTCTTCGTTTATCGTTGGGGTTTTACGGCTTTGCCGTTTAATATAGTGTGCTATTGTAGCTGGTCTTAACCGGGAGCAGGAACAGAGAATCTCCCGTATTACATTTTGAGGAAAGTCAAAACGTCATGACGCGCATGAAATATCTGGTGGCAGCCGCCACACTAAGCCTGTTTTTGGCGGGTTGCTCGGGGTCAAAGGAAGAAGTACCTGATAATCCGCCAAATGAAATTTACGCGACTGCACAACAAAAGCTGCAGGACGGTAACTGGAGACAGGCAATAACGCAACTGGAAGCGTTAGATAATCGCTATCCGTTTGGTCCGTATTCGCAGCAGGTGCAGCTGGATCTCATCTACGCCTACTATAAAAACGCCGATTTGCCGTTAGCACAGGCTGCCATCGATCGTTTTATTCGCCTTAACCCGACCCATCCGAATATCGATTATGTCATGTACATGCGTGGCCTGACCAATATGGCGCTGGATGACAGTGCGCTGCAAGGGTTCTTTGGCGTTGACCGTAGCGATCGCGATCCTCAACATGCACGAGCTGCGTTTAGTGACTTTTCCAAACTGGTGCGCGGCTATCCGAACAGTCAGTACACCACCGATGCCACCAAACGTCTGGTATTCCTGAAAGATCGTCTGGCGAAATATGAATACTCCGTTGCCGAGTACTATACAGAACGTGGTGCATGGGTTGCCGTCGTTAACCGCGTAGAAGGCATGTTGCGCGACTACCCGGATACCCAGGCTACGCGTGATGCGCTGCCGCTGATGGAAAATGCATACCGTCAGATGCAGTTGAATGCGCAAGCTGAAAAAGTAGCGAAAATCATCGCCGCAAACAGCAGCAATACATAACAGAAACCTGAAACACAAAACGGCAGCCCTTGAGCTGTAATGCCGATCAGTTAAGGATCAGTTGACCGATCCAGTGGCTGTGTAAGAATCCGGAAACGCTCACTTGTTTCCGGATTTTTTTATGCACATTGGACAGGCTCTTGATCTGGTATCCCGTTACGATTCTCTGCGTAACCCACTGACTTCTCTGGGGGATTACCTCGACCCCGAACTCATCTCTCGTTGCCTTGCCGAATCAGGTACTGTAACGCTACGCAAGCGCCGTCTTCCCCTCGAAATGATGGTCTGGTGTATTGTTGGCATGGCGCTTGAGCGTAAAGAACCTCTTCACCAGATTGTGAATCGCCTGGACATCATGCTGCCGGGCAATCGCCCCTTCGTTGCCCCCCAGTGCCGTTATTCAGGCCCGCCAGCGCCTGGGAAGTGAGGCTGTCCGCCGCGTGTTCACGAAAACAGCGCAGCTCTGGCATAACGCCACGCCGCATCCGCACTGGTGCGGCCTGACCCTGCTGGCCATCGATGGTGTGTTCTGGCGCACACCGGATACACCAGAGAACGATGCAGCCTTCCCCCGCCAGACACATGCCGGGAACCCGGCGCTCTACCCGCAGGTCAAAATGGTCTGCCAGATGGAACTGACCAGCCATCTGCTGACGGCTGCAGCCTTCGGCACGATGAAGAACAGCGAAAATGAGCTTGCTGAGCAACTTATAGAACAAACCGGCGATAACACTCTGACGTTAATGGATAAAGGTTATTACTCACTGGGACTGTTAAATGCCTGGAGCCTGGCGGGAGAACACCGCCACTGGATGATACCTCTCAGAAAGGGAGCGCAATATGAAGAGATCAGAAAACTGGGTAAAGGCGATCATCTGGTGAAGCTGAAAACCAGCCCGCAGGCACGAAAAAAGTGGCCGGGACTGGGAAATGAAGTGACAGCCCGCCTGCTGACCGTGACGCGCAAAGGAAAAGTCTGCCATCTGCTGACGTCGATGACGGACGCCATGCGCTTCCCCGGAGGAGAAATGGCGGATCTGTACAGTCATCGCTGGGAAATCGAACTGGGATACAGGGAGATAAAACAGACGATGCAACTGAGCAGGCTGACGCTGAGAAGTAAAAAGCCGGAGCTTGTGGAGCAAGAGCTGTGGGGTGTCTTACTGGCTTATAATCTGGTGAGATATCAGATGATTAAAATGGCGGAACATCTGAAAGGTTACTGGCCGAATCAACTGAGTTTCTCAGAATCATGCGGAATGGTGATGAGAATGCTGATGACATTGCAGGGCGCTTCACCGGGACGTATACCGGAGCTGATGCGCGATCTTGCAAGTATGGGACAACTTGTGAAATTACCGACAAGAAGGGAAAGGGCCTTCCCGAGAGTGGTAAAGGAGAGGCCCTGGAAATACCCCACAGCCCCGAAAAAGAGCCAGTCAGTTGCTTAACTGATCGGCATTACAGCCCTTGAGCTGCCGTTTTTTTATTCTGTTAGTTGTGAAACTGAAGCGATTTAGTCACTATCGATCTCATCAAATATGGCTCGCTTTGAGATATTCCTCAAGTAAAAAAACACCTCTTCCTGCGATTTCTCACAAAAAAGATTCGTTGACAAAAAGTGACAAAATTATGAGATTTCCATCACACATTTTGACATCAGGAACGGTATGCTGAATTCACCAAGACGGGAAGACAAGAGGTAAAATTTATGACAATGAACATTACCAGCAAACAAATGGAAATTACTCCGGCCATCCGCCAACATGTCGCAGACCGTCTCGCCAAACTGGAAAAATGGCAAACACATCTGATTAATCCACATATCATTCTGTCCAAAGAGCCACAAGGGTTTGTTGCTGACGCCACAATCAATACACCTAACGGCGTTCTGGTTGCCAGTGGTAAACATGAAGATATGTACACCGCAATTAACGAATTGATCAACAAGCTGGAACGGCAGCTCAATAAACTGCAGCACAAAGGCGAAGCACGTCGTGCCGCAACATCGGTGAAAGACGCCAACTTCGTCGAAGAAGTTGAAGAAGAGTAGTCCTTTATATTGAGTGTATCGCCAACGCGCCTTCGGGCGCGTTTTTTGTTGACAGCGTGAAAACAGTACGGGTACTGTACTAAAGTCACTTAAGGAAACAAACATGAAACACACACCGTTTTTCTTCGCATTCTTTTTTACCTTCCCCTGAATGGGAGGCGTTTCGTCGTGTGAAACAGAATGCGAAGACGAACAATAAGGCCTCCCAAATCGGGGGGCCTTTTTTATTGATAACAAAAAGGCAACACTATGACATCGGAAAACCCGTTACTGGCGCTGCGAGAGAAAATCAGCGCGCTGGATGAAAAATTATTAGCATTACTGGCAGAGCGACGCGAACTGGCCGTCGAGGTGGGAAAAGCCAAACTGCTCTCGCATCGCCCGGTACGTGATATTGATCGTGAACGCGATTTGCTGGAAAGATTAATTACGCTCGGTAAAGCGCACCATCTGGACGCCCATTACATTACTCGCCTGTTCCAGCTCATCATTGAAGATTCCGTATTAACTCAGCAGGCTTTGCTCCAGCAACATCTCAATAAAATTAATCCGCACTCAGCACGCATCGCTTTTCTCGGCCCCAAAGGTTCTTATTCCCATCTTGCGGCGCGCCAGTATGCTGCCCGTCACTTTGAGCAATTCATTGAAAGTGGCTGCGCCAAATTTGCCGATATTTTTAATCAGGTGGAAACCGGCCAGGCCGACTATGCCGTCGTACCGATTGAAAATACCAGCTCCGGTGCCATAAATGACGTTTACGATCTGCTGCAACATACCAGTTTGTCGATTGTTGGCGAGATGACGTTAACTATCGACCATTGTTTGTTGGTCTCCGGCACTACTGATTTATCCACCATCAATACGGTCTACAGCCATCCGCAGCCATTCCAGCAATGCAGCAAATTCCTTAATCGTTATCCGCAATGGAAGATTGAATATACCGAAAGTACGTCTGCGGCAATGGAAAAGGTTGCACAGGCAAAATCACCGCATGTTGCTGCGTTGGGAAGCGAAGCTGGCGGCACTTTGTACGGTTTGCAGGTACTGGAGCGTATTGAAGCGAATCAGCGACAAAACTTCACCCGATTTGTGGTGTTGGCACGTAAAGCCATTAACGTGTCTGACCAGGTTCCAGCGAAAACGACGTTGTTAATGGCGACCGGGCAACAAGCTGGTGCGCTGGTTGAAGCGTTGCTGGTACTGCGCAACCACAATCTGATTATGACCCGTCTGGAGTCACGCCCGATTCACGGTAATCCATGGGAAGAGATGTTTTATCTGGATATTCAGGCCAATCTTGAATCAGCGGAAATGCAAAAAGCATTGAAAGAGTTAGGGGACATCACCCGTTCGATGAAGGTATTGGGCTGTTACCCAAGTGAGAACGTAGTGCCTGTTGATCCAACCTGATGAAAAGGTGCCGGATGATGTGAATCACCCGGCACTGGATTATTAGTGACGGTTGTCATTCGCCTGACGCAATAACACGCGGCTTTCACTCTGAAAACGCTGTGCGTAATCGCCGAACCAGTGCTCCACCTTGCGGAAACTGTCAATAAACGCCTGCTTATCGCCCTGCTCCAGCAACTCAATCGCCTCGCCGAAACGCTTATAGTAACGTTTGATTAACGCCAGATTACGCTCTGACGACATAATAATGTCGGCATACAGTTGCGGATCCTGGGCAAACAGTCGCCCAACCATCGCCAGCTCAAGGCGGTAAATCGGCGAAGAAAGCGCCAGAAGTTGCTCAAGCTGAACATTTTCTTCTGCCAGGTGCAGCCCATAAGCAAAAGTAGCAAAGTGGCGCAGTGCCTGAATAAACGCCATATTCTGATCGTGCTCGACAGCGCTAATACGATGCAGCCGAGCGCCCCAGACCTGAATTTGCTCCAGAAACCATTGGTATGCTTCCGGCTTACGTCCATCACACCAGACCACAACTTGTTTTGCCAGGCTACCGCTGTCCGGGCCGAACATCGGGTGTAACCCCAGCACCGGACCATCATGCGCCGCCAGCATGGCCTGTAATGGCCCATTTTTCACTGATGCCAGATCGACCAGAATACAATCTTTCGGTAAAGGCGGTAATTTGCCGATAACTTGCTCAGTAACGTGGATGGGCACACTAACAATCACCATTCCGGCATCGGCAACAATATCAGCCGCTCGATCCCAGTCATGTTGCTCCAGAATCCGCACCTGATAACCCGATAGTGTCAGCATCTTCTCGAACAGGCGTCCCATCTGACCGCCACCGCCGACGATAACCACCGGACGCAGTGACGGACAAAGTGTTTTAAATCCTTTGTCGTTTTCACTGGAGTAAGATTCACGCATCACCCGACGCAAAACATCCTCAATCAGATCTGGCGGTACACCCAGAGCTTCCGCCTCTGCACGACGCGAGGCCAACATAGATGCCTCTCGCTCCGGAACATAAATAGGCAGTCCAAAGCGGCTTTTCACCTCTCCCACTTCAGCAACCAGTTCCAGACGCTTCGCTAATAAATTCAGCAGCGCTTTATCGACTTCATCAATTTGATCGCGTAATGCGGTCAATTCAGCAACCATAATAAACCTCTTAAGCCACGCGAGCCGTCAGCTGCCCGTTCAGATCCTGATGAATTTCACGCAGCAAGGCATCGGTCATTTCCCAACTAATGCAGGCATCGGTTACGGATACACCGTATTTCATTTCACTGCGCGGTTGCTCGGAAGACTGATTGCCCTCGTGGATATTACTTTCGATCATCAGACCAATAATTGAGCGATTGCCATCTTTGATTTGAGCAACCACGGATTCTGCCACCGCAGGCTGACGGCGATAATCTTTATTGGAATTACCGTGGCTGCAATCTACCATCAGAGACGGGCGCAGTCCCGCCTGTTCCATCTCTTTTTCACATTGCGCAACATCCGCAGGGCTATAGTTCGGCGCTTTACCACCGCGCAGGATCACATGCCCGTCCGGATTCCCCTGAGTTTGTAGCAACGCAACCTGCCCTGCCTGGTTAATGCCAACAAAACGGTGCGGCTGGGCGGCGGCACGCATAGCGTTAATTGCCGTTGCAAGGCTGCCGTCGGTGCCGTTTTTAAAACCAACCGGCATGGAAAGCCCGGAGGCCATTTCACGGTGAGTTTGCGATTCCGTTGTACGAGCACCAATTGCTGACCAGCTAAACAGATCGCCCAGGTATTGCGGGCTATTTGGATCTAACGCTTCCGTCGCCAGTGGCAGTCCCATATTCACCAGCTCAAGCAGCAATTTACGCGCGATCTGCAGCCCGGCTTCTACATCAAAAGAGCCATCCATATGGGGATCGTTAATCAACCCTTTCCAACCGACAGTGGTACGGGGTTTTTCAAAATAGACGCGCATTACCAGATAGAGGCTATCGCTGACCTCTGCGGCAAGGGCTTTAAATCGACGAGCATATTCCAGAGCAGTTTCCGGATCATGAATGGAACAAGGACCACATACTACCAACAGACGAGGATCGCGCCCGGCGATAATATCTGAAATGGTTTTACGCGAGTCAGCAATCTGGGCTTCTTGTTGCAGGCTCAATGGAAAAGCGGCCTTCAGTTGTGCCGGAGTCATTAAAACCTGTTCGTCGGTAATATGTACGTTATTCAGCGCGTCTTTTTGCATGATGGCGATCCTGTTTATGCTCGTTTGCGATAGTTGATCCTCAGCGAGGATGACGTAACGATAACACATAAAGTAAAGTTTTCAATCCATATTTCGTACATTTTTATTTACACAAGCAATTTATTCGCGCTTTTGACGCTTATTTTCGTACAAATAAATTTACACCACCTTTAAAAACAATCCGCTATGCTTTGAAAAAGGAGAAAGAAATGATGAAAAAGTTTATTGCCCCCTTGTTGGCTTTACTGGTTAGCGGATGTCAGATTGATCCTTATACTCACGCGCCAACCTTGACCAGCACCGACTGGTATGATGTCGGTATGGAAGATGCGATATCGGGCAGCGCCATAAAAGATGACGATGCATTTAGCGATTCACAGGCGGATCGCGGTCTATACCTTAAAGGATATGCCGAAGGACAAAAGAAAACTTGCCAGACCGATTTTACTTATGCCCGAGGACTTTCCGGTAAAAGCTTTCCTGCCAGCTGCAACAATGTTGAAAATACAAGCCAACTGCATGAAGTATGGCAAAAAGGGGCTGATGAAAATGCCAGCACAATACGATTAAATTAATTAAAACCCCACAAATAAATTAAACATAAGATTTTACTCATTATGTTTTATTTCTCACAATGATGACGATCGCATGAAAAAATGATATTTTAATGAGCATTCTGAAAAAATATCGATGCATTTCGAGCGAAGATGGTGGGGATCCCTGAATGCGTTTTTCTCACCGACTGTTCTTACTTCTGATTCTCCTGCTGACGGGAGCACCAATACTCGCTCAGGAGCCTTCTGACGTTGCGAAAAACGTGCGTATGATGGTTTCCGGTATTGTCAGTTACACCCGCTGGCCTGCGCTATCAGGGCCACCAAAGTTATGTATCTTTTCATCTTCACGTTTTAGTACCGCCCTACAAGAGAATGCCGCGACATCTTTGCCTTATCTGCCTGTCATCATTCACACTCAACAAGAGGCGATGATTTCAGGCTGCAATGGTTTTTATTTTGGCAACGAGTCACCGACATTCCAGATGGAATTAACCGAACAATATCCGTCAAAGGCGTTATTATTAATTGCCGAACAAAATACCGATTGCATTATTGGTAGCGCCTTTTGTCTGATCATCCACAATAATGACGTCAGATTTGCCGTAAACCTGGATGCCTTATCGCGTAGCGGTGTAAAGGTCAACCCGGATGTCTTAATGCTCGCACGGAAGAAAAATGATGGATAACGATAATTCTCTTAATAAGCGCCCCACGTTTAAAAGAGCATTACGCAACATCAGTATGACCAGCATATTTATCACTATGATGCTGATCTGGTTGCTGCTTTCCGTGACCTCGGTGCTGACCCTGAAACAGTACGCGCAAAAAAACCTGGCACTGACAGCAGCAACAATGACTTACAGTCTGGAAGCAGCTGTCGTTTTTGCCGATGGCCCTGCAGCAACTGAAACACTGGCAGCGCTGGGCCAGCAAGGGCAATTTTCAACTGCAGAAGTACGTGATAAGCAGCAAAATATTCTGGCATCCTGGCATTACACCCGTAAGGATCCAGGCGATACTTTCAGCAATTTCATAAGCCACTGGCTCTTCCCTGCCCCCATCATTCAGCCGATTCGTCACAATGGCGAAACCATTGGCGAAGTACGCTTAACCGCTCGCGACAGTTCAATCAGCCATTTTATCTGGTTTTCGCTCGCCGTACTGACCGGTTGTATTCTGCTGGCATCAGGAATCGCAATTACCCTCACCCGCCATTTGCACAATGGCCTGGTGGAAGCACTGAAAAATATCACCGATGTCGTACATGATGTGCGTTCCAACCGCAATTTTTCCCGACGAGTTTCGGAAGAACGTATCGCTGAGTTTCACCGCTTCGCTCTCGACTTCAACAGTCTGCTGGATGAAATGGAAGAGTGGCAGCTTCGTTTACAGGCCAAAAATGCGCAGCTTCTGCGTACCGCGCTACATGACCCATTAACCGGGCTGGCTAACCGCGCAGCGTTTCGTAGCGGCATCAATACGTTGATGAACAATTCCGATGCCCGAAAAACGTCGGCGTTACTATTTCTTGATGGCGATAATTTCAAATATATCAATGATACCTGGGGTCATGCGACGGGCGATAGAGTCTTGATTGAAATCGCAAAACGGTTAGCTGAATTTGGCGGGCTGCGACATAAAGCATACCGCCTGGGCGGCGATGAATTCGCTATGGTGCTCTATGATGTACAGTCGGAATCTGAAGTGCAGCAGATATGCTCAGCACTGACACAAATCTTTAATCTCCCGTTTGATCTTCATAATGGCCATCAGACCACCATGACATTAAGCATTGGTTACGCGATGACCATTGAGCACGCCTCTGCGGAAAAATTACAAGAGCTTGCCGATCACAATATGTATCAGGCCAAACACCAGCGTGCCGAAAAGCTGGTGAGATAACAAGGATATATCGATATGATAAAGCACCTGGTAGCACCCCTGATTTTCACCTCGCTAATACTGACTGGCTGCCAGTCCCCTCAGGGAAAGTTTACTCCTGAGCAAGTCGCCGCTATGCAATCTTATGGATTTACTGAATCCGCCGGCGACTGGTCGCTGGGCTTATCAGATGCCATTCTGTTCGCAAAAAATGACTACAAATTGCTCCCGGAAAGCCAGCAACAGATCCAAACCATGGCAGCCAAATTGGCCTCTACAGGGCTAACGCATGCCCGTATGGATGGACACACCGACAACTATGGTGAAGACAGTTACAACGAAGCCTTATCATTGAAACGGGCGAATGTCGTGGCCGATGCATGGGCTATGGGTGGACAAATTCCGCGCAGCAATCTCACCACACAGGGTTTAGGAAAAAAATATCCCATAGCCAGTAACAAGACCGCCCAGGGCCGCGCCGAGAACCGCCGCGTCGCAGTGGTGATTACTACCCCTTAAACACGAGCAAACAGATAAAAAAAGGGCCAGCCAATTGGCCAGCCCTTCTTAACAGGATGTCGCTTAAGCGAAACCTTAGTTAAGGCGCTCTTTGATACGAGCAGCCTTACCAGTACGCTCACGCAGGTAGTACAGTTTAGCTTTACGAACAGCACCACGACGTTTGACAGAAATGCTGTCAACTACCGGAGAGTGAGTCTGGAAGACACGCTCAACGCCTTCGCCGTTGGAAATTTTACGAACAGTGAATGCAGAGTGCAGACCGCGGTTACGAATAGCGATAACCACGCCCTCGAATGCCTGCAGACGTTTTTTGGAACCTTCAACAACCCATACTTTCACTTCCACGGTATCACCCGGACGGAAGGAAGGTACGTCCTGCTTCATCTGCTCTTGTTCAAGTTGCTTAATAATGTTGCTCATAATTTAATCTCTTATCCTGGGTAAACTGATATCTCGGGGGCTTACGCCATCCCATCATGTTTATGTTGCTGTTGTGCGTGTTCCGTTTTGAACTCCGCCAGCAACCTTGCTTGCTCTTCAGTCAGAGCCAGGTTTTCCAGAAGTTCAGGTCTTCTAAGCCAGGTACGGCCCAGCGACTGTTTCAAACGCCAGCGACGTATCTCGGCATGGTTGCCCGACAGTAACACTGGCGGAACTTCCATCCCTTCTAACACCTCAGGCCGCGTATAGTGCGGGCAATCCAGCAATCCTTCAGCAAAGGAATCTTCCGTTGCTGAGGCTTCATGTCCCAGTACTCCCGGAATAAACCGGGAAACGGAGTCAATCAGCGTCATTGCTGGTAACTCACCACCACTGAGAACGTAATCGCCGATTGACCATTCTTCGTCAATTTCGGTTTGGATCACGCGCTCATCTATACCTTCGTAGCGACCGCACACCAGAATCAATTTTTGATTCGTTGCCAGTTCGCTGACGCCCGCTTGATCAAGCTTGCGCCCCTGTGGTGAAAGATAAATCACCTTTGCGCCTTCACCCGCCGCGGCTTTTGCTGCATGAATGGCGTCCCGCAAAGGTTGCACCATCATTAACATCCCCGGTCCGCCGCCGTAAGGACGATCGTCCACGGTACGGTGCCGGTCATGCGTGAAGTCGCGAGGACTCCAGCTCTGGATGCTCAGCAGGCCATTTTTAACTGCCCGGCCAGTTACCCCGTAATCGGTAATTGCGCGGAACATTTCAGGAAACAGGCTAATTATGCCAATCCACATAGCGCCGTCTTTTACCGTTTATCCGGTGGTTTAAAAACCAGGATCCCAATCTACTTCGATTGAACGAGTAGTGAGATCGACTTTCTTGATAACCTGCCCATCGAGGAACGGTACGAGACGTTCCTTGATACCAAACGCATCTTTCAGGTTTGCCTTAATGACGAGAACATCATTAGATCCGGTTTCTATCATATCGACGACTTTACCGAGATCGTAGCCTTCAGTGGTTACTACCTGGCAGCCCATCAGGTCTTTCCAGTAGTAGTCACCCTCTTCAAGCTGAGGCAGCTGCGATGAATCCACGACAATTTCACAATTCGTCAGCAGGTTCGCCGCATCACGATCGTCAACGCCTTTCAGCTTGATGATCATGTCCTGATTGTGGTGCTTCCAGCTTTCCAGCTGGACTTGCTGCCACTGACCCGCCTTCTGGATAAACCAGGGCTGATAGTCAAAAATGCTTTCGGCGTCTTCGGTGGAAGAAAACACTCTGAGCCACCCACGAATACCGTAAGACGAACCCATTTTTCCCAAAACGATGGGATCAACAGGTGCTTGCGCGGTGAGTTGTTTGCTCATCATGACCACCGTGACAGATTAAGCTGCTTTGTTTACTTCTTTGATCAGCGCAGCAACGCGATCAGAAATAGTTGCGCCCTGGCCAACCCAGTGAGCGATGCGATCCAGATCCAGGCGAGTGCCTTCTTCTTTTTCGCTAGCGATTGGGTTGAAGAAACCAACGCGCTCGATGAAGCGACCGTTGCGTGCATTACGGCTGTCAGCGACAACAACCTGGTAGAACGGACGCTTTTTAGCGCCGTGACGTGCTAAACGAATAGTTACCATAACATCCTCTTGTGTGAATAAAACAACCGGACCCCATCGAGGAACGGAGTCCGGTGTCATATTAAAAGCCCGAAAATTTTACTCATTTTTGCGGAAATTGCAATCAACAGTTGCTAACTCTGCTGTAAAAGGCCGTCGGCGGTGCAGCCAGTTTGGTGCCGGAGTGCGCGCAGTCACCGGAGCGTACACGCAGTACGTGAGGATGACGAGCACACCCCGGTGCCAAAATGGCAAACAAGCCAGGCCGATTAGCGACCCGGAAATCCCGGCGGCATCATACCCTTCATGCTTCTCATCATCTTCGCCATTCCGCCCTTCTTCATTTTCTTCATCATGCGCTGCATGTCGTCGAACTGTTTCAGAAGACGGTTAACGTCCTGCACCTGCATACCGCAACCGGCAGCAATACGGCGTTTACGCGAACCTTTGATGATTTCTGGCTTAGCGCGCTCTTTCATCGTCATTGAGTTGATGATGGCTTCCATACGCACCAGCACTTTATCGTCCATCTGCGACTTGACGTTATCCGGGATCTGCCCCATGCCCGGCAGCTTGCCCATCAGGCTAGCCATGCCGCCCATATTTTTCATCTGGCGCAGTTGCTCAAGAAAATCGTTGAGATCGAAGCCGTCGCCTTTTTTCAGCTTGCTGGCTAATTTCTCAGCTTGCGCGCGGTCAACTTTGCTTTCGATATCTTCGATCAGCGACAGTACGTCGCCCATGCCGAGAATACGGGAAGCGATGCGGTCCGGATGGAACGGCTCCAGCGCCTCGGTTTTCTCGCCAACACCGAGGAACTTGATCGGTTTGCCCGTAATGTGACGAATAGAGAGCGCCGCACCGCCACGAGCATCGCCGTCGACTTTAGTCAGTACCACACCGGTCAGCGGTAACGCTTCATTGAATGCTTTTGCCGTATTGGCCGCATCCTGACCAGTCATGGCATCAACCACAAACAGGGTTTCAACCGGATTAATCGACGCATGGACTTGTTTGATCTCGTCCATCATCGCTTCGTCAACGTGCAGACGACCGGCGGTATCCACCAGCAGCACGTCGTAGAATTTCAGTTTGGCTTCTTTCAGCGCCGCGTTAACGATATCTACCGGCTTCTGACCAACATCAGAAGGGAAGAAATCAACGCCCACCTGCTCTGCCAGCGTCTCCAGCTGTTTGATTGCCGCCGGACGATAAACGTCGGCAGAAACCACCAACACTTTTTTCTTGTGCTTCTCACGCAGGAACTTACCGAGCTTGCCCACGCTGGTTGTTTTACCGGCACCTTGCAGGCCCGCCATGAGCACGACCGCAGGCGGTTGCGCAGCCAGGTTCAGGGTTTGGTTCTCTTCGCCCATCGCCGCAACCAGTTCGTTACGGACGATTTTGACGAACTCCTGCCCCGGCGTCAGGCTCTTATTAACTTCATGACCAACCGCTTTCTCTTTTACGCGATTGATAAACTCACGCACTACCGGTAGAGCGACGTCCGCCTCCAGCAGCGCCATGCGCACTTCGCGCAGCGTATCTTTTACGTTGTCTTCAGTGAGGCGTCCACGGCCACTGATATTGCGCAGCGTGCGCGACAAACGATCAGTTAAATTATCAAACATTGTCTCTCGCCTGGGGTGGAAACGGTTGGCCGCAATCGCGACACATCATCAGTATTTTGCCGCAGTATAACATGAAGGCGTCTTTGTTGTTATGCAACGGTTGGAGCAGCGTTCACCTGACGCTATACTGCTTCTCTTTCTTATTGCTCAAACTGTCGACATTACTATGCCCGTTTTTGCTCTGCTCGCGCTTGTCGCCTACTCCGTCAGTCTTGCGCTGATTGTTCCCGGTCTGCTGCAAAAAAACGGCGGCTGGCGGCGCATGGCTATTATTTCTGCGGTCATCGCGCTGGTCTGCCACGCAATCGCTCTGGAAGCCCGCATCCTGCCCGACGGTGATAGCGGACAAAACCTCAGCCTGCTGAACGTTGGTTCATTGGTCAGTTTGATGATCTGTACGGTAATGACCATTGTGGCTTCTCGCAATCGTGGCTGGTTGCTGCTACCCATTGTCTATGCCTTTGCGCTTATCAACCTGGCGCTGGCGACCTTCATGCCCAATGAATACATCACCCATCTGGAAGCTACGCCTGGGATGCTGGTGCACATTGGCTTATCGCTCTTTTCCTACGCCACGCTGATTATCGCCGCCCTGTACGCGTTGCAACTGGCGTGGATTGATTACCAACTGAAGAACAAGAAGCTGGCATTTAACCAGGAAATGCCGCCATTGATGAGTATCGAGCGTAAAATGTTCCATATCACGCAGATTGGCGTGGTGCTGCTAACGCTCACTCTTTGCACTGGCCTGTTCTACATGCACAACTTATTTAGCATGGAAAATATCGACAAGGCCGTGCTCTCTATCGTGGCGTGGTTTGTCTATATTGTGCTGCTGTGGGGACATTATCATGAAGGATGGCGTGGACGCCGCGTCGTCTGGTTTAACGTTGCGGGTGCAGTCATTCTGACACTGGCCTACTTCGGCAGCCGAATTTTTCAGCAGTTAATCAGCTAAACCCAGAAAAGGAGTTTCCCCTGGAACACATTTCTACTACTACGTTGATCATTATTCTGATCATCATGGTGGTCATTTCAGCCTATTTTTCCGGGTCCGAAACCGGAATGATGACTCTCAACCGCTATCGTCTTCGACATATGGCGAAACAGGGTAATCGCTCGGCCAAACGCGTCGAAAAATTGCTGCGTAAGCCAGACCGCCTGATAAGCCTGGTGTTAATCGGCAATAACCTGGTCAATATTCTTGCCTCCGCGCTCGGCACTATTGTTGGGATGCGTTTGTACGGCGATGCGGGCGTGGCAATTGCGACTGGTGTGCTGACTTTTGTCGTGCTGGTTTTTGCTGAGGTATTGCCGAAAACCATTGCCGCGCTGTACCCGGAAAAAGTCGCTTATCCGAGTAGTTTTTTACTGGCTCCGCTGCAAATTTTGATGATGCCGCTGGTCTGGTTGCTGAATGCTATTACCCGCATGTTAATGCGCATGATGGGCATCAAAACCGATATCGTGGTTAGCGGCTCTTTGAGCAAAGAAGAGTTGCGTACTATCGTGCACGAATCACGCTCACAAATTTCCCGTCGCAATCAGGATATGCTGCTGTCGGTGCTCGATCTGGAAAAGATGACCGTCGATGACATCATGGTGCCGCGAAGTGAAATTATCGGTATTGATATCAACGATGACTGGAAATCGATTCTGCGCCAACTCTCCCACTCACCTCACGGGCGCATCGTGCTCTACCGTGATTCGCTGGACGACGCCATCAGTATGCTGCGTGTGCGTGAAGCCTGGCGACTCATGTCGGAGAAAAAAGAGTTCACCAAAGAAACCATGCTGCGCGCCGCGGACGAGATCTATTTTGTACCGGAAGGTACGCCGCTCAGCACACAGCTGGTCAAGTTTCAGCGCAACAAAAAGAAAGTCGGCCTGGTCGTCAACGAATATGGAGACATTCAGGGGCTGGTGACGGTTGAAGATATTCTGGAAGAGATTGTCGGCGATTTCACTACCTCGATGTCGCCAACACTTGCCGAAGAGGTCACGCCGCAAAACGACGGTTCGGTGATTATCGATGGCACCGCCAACGTGCGAGAAATCAACAAAGCCTTTAACTGGCATCTACCGGAAGATGATGCCCGCACGGTTAATGGCGTCATTCTTGAGGCACTGGAAGAGATCCCTGTCGCAGGCACCCGCGTGCGTATAGGCGAGTACGATATCGATATTCTCGACGTACAGGACAATATGATTAAGCAGGTAAAAGTTTTTCCTGTAAAACCGCTGCGCGAGAGTGTGGCGGAGTAACGAAAACGGCCCGGCATTCGCATGCTGGGCCGTGATTTATTACGAAAGCAGAAATTAATCTTTTGCTTTCGCTACAGTAACCATCGCCGCACGAATCGTACGACCGTTCAGCGTATAACCTTTCTGCATAATGCCCAGTACGTTACCTGGCGCAACGTCATCAGATTCCACCATTGCGATGGCCTGATGCACATTTGGGTCCAGTGGGACGTTGGTTTCGGCGATCACTTCAACGCCAAACTTACGCACAACATCCAGCATCGACTTCAGCGTCAGCTCAATACCTTCAACCATCGCGGACATATCCGGGTTAGCTTTATCAGCCACTTCCAGCGCACGATCCAGGCTATCAATCACCGGCAGCAATTCGTTGATGAATTTCTCCAGCGCGAATTTGTGGGCTTTTTCGATATCCAGTTCAGTACGACGACGCAGGTTTTCCATTTCGGCTTTTACGCGCAAAATGCCGTCACGTTCACGGGTCTGGGCTTCAGCCAGCTGAGCTTCGAGATTCGCAATTTTTTCATCGCGCGGATCCACCTGCTCAGCAGAAGCTTCTGGCTCAACTGCCTCAATCTCTTCGTGCTGATCCATGATAATTTCTTCCGGGGCTTGCCCCTCAGGCGTTTTCTGTTCTTTACTACTCATGAATTTCTCCGCGTTTTTTTCGCATTCATCTCGCTAACTTCGCTTATTATGGGGATCAGTTTCAGGGTTTCAAGGGAAGCACTCACATTGTCATCAATCTTCGCAACAAGGACCTCGGAAAAATGAATAATCATTTCAAGTGTATTGGCATTGTGGGACACCCACGGCACCCCACTGCACTGACAACACATGAAATGCTCTACCGCTGGCTGTGCACAAAAGGTTACGAGGTCATCGTTGAGCAACAAATCGCTCACGAACTGCAACTGAAGAATGTGAAAACTGGCACGCTCGCGGAGATTGGGCAACAGGCTGATCTCGCGGTTGTCGTTGGCGGCGACGGTAATATGCTGGGCGCGGCGCGCACGCTCGCCCGCTACGATATTAAAGTTATTGGAATCAACCGTGGCAACCTGGGTTTCCTGACTGACCTTGATCCCGATAACGCCCAGCAACAATTAGCCGATGTGCTGGAAGGCCACTACATCAGCGAGAAACGTTTTTTGCTGGAAGCACAAGTCTGTCAGCAAGATTGCCAGAAACGCATCAGCACGGCGATTAACGAAGTGGTACTTCATCCTGGCAAAGTGGCGCATATGATTGAGTTCGAAGTGTATATCGACGAGATCTTTGCGTTTTCGCAGCGTTCCGATGGACTGATTATTTCGACGCCAACAGGCTCCACCGCATATTCCCTCTCTGCGGGCGGTCCTATTCTGACACCCTCTCTGGATGCGATTACCCTGGTGCCCATGTTCCCGCATACGTTGTCAGCACGACCACTGGTCATAAACAGCAGCAGCACGATCCGTCTACGTTTTTCGCATCGCCGTAACGACCTGGAAATCAGTTGCGACAGCCAGATAGCACTGCCGATTCAGGAAGGTGAAGATGTCCTGATTCGTCGCTGTGATTACCATCTGAATCTGATTCATCCGAAAGATTACAGTTATTTCAATACATTAAGCACCAAGCTCGGCTGGTCAAAAAAATTATTCTAATTTTACGCCAGCCTCTTTACTGTATATAAAACCAGTTTATACTGTACACAATAACAGTAATGGTTTTTCATACAGGAAAACAACTATGTTGGCACAACTGACCATCAGCAACTTTGCTATCGTTCGTGAGCTTGAGATTGATTTTCATAGCGGCATGACCGTAATAACTGGCGAGACCGGCGCGGGTAAATCTATTGCAATAGATGCCCTCGGCCTTTGTCTCGGTGGTCGCGCTGAAGCCGACATGGTGCGTACCGGCGCTGCTCGTGCCGACCTGTGCGCCCGTTTTTCTCTGAAAGATACGCCAGCGGCCCTGCGTTGGCTGGAAGAAAACCAGCTTGAAGACGGGCATGAATGTTTGCTTCGTCGCGTAATCAGCAGCGATGGTCGCTCCCGTGGTTTCATCAACGGTACAGCTGTTCCTCTGTCACAACTGCGCGAACTGGGTCAGTTGCTGATTCAGATCCATGGTCAGCACGCTCATCAGTTACTCACCAAACCCGAGCACCAAAAATTCCTGCTTGATGGCTATGCCAATGAAACCTCTCAGCTCCAGGAAATGACCGCACGTTATCATTTGTGGCATCAAAGCTGCCGTGACCTCGCGCATCATCAACAGTTAAGTCAGGAACGCGCCGCTCGTGCGGAGCTGCTGCAATACCAATTAAAAGAACTTAACGAATTTAATCCGCAGCCTGGAGAGTTTGAGCAAATCGACGAAGAGTACAAACGTCTGGCGAACAGCGGTCAATTGCTGACCACCAGCCAGAATGCATTGGCATTAATGGCTGACGGTGAAGACGCAAACCTGCAAAGTCAACTTTACACGGCTAAACAACTGGTGAGCGAATTGATTGGCATGGACAGCAAACTGTCCGGCGTACTTGATATGCTGGAAGAGGCTACCATCCAGATTGCTGAAGCCAGTGATGAACTGCGCCACTACTGCGATCGTCTGGATCTCGATCCCAACCGACTGTTTGAACTTGAACAGCGCATCTCAAAACAGATTTCGCTGGCACGTAAACATCACGTCAGCCCTGAGGCATTGCCACAGTATTACCAGTCGCTACTGGAAGAACAGCAGCAACTGGACGATCAGGCCGACTCACAAGAAACGCTCGCGCTGGCGGTAACGAAACATCATCAGCAGGCACTGGAAACGGCGCGCGCGTTACACCAGCAACGCCAGCATTATGCAAATGAGTTGGCACAGCTGATCACCGATAGTATGCATGCACTCTCTATGCCACATGGGCAGTTTACGATCGATGTTAAATTTGACGAGCATCACCTGGGCGCTGACGGCGCTGATCGTATTGAGTTTCGGGTAACCACCAACCCAGGTCAGCCAATGCAGCCTATTGCCAAAGTCGCATCCGGTGGTGAGTTGTCCCGCATCGCATTGGCAATCCAGGTCATTACCGCGCGTAAAATGGAAACCCCGGCACTGATTTTTGATGAAGTGGATGTAGGGATTAGCGGCCCAACAGCGGCAGTTGTCGGCAAACTGCTACGTCAACTTGGCGAATCAACTCAGGTGATGTGTGTTACCCACCTGCCACAAGTCGCGGGATGTGGTCATCAACACTATTTTGTCAGCAAAGAAACCGATGGTGCGATGACAGAAACGCATATGCAATCCCTGGATAAAAAAGCGCGGTTACAAGAGTTGGCGCGCCTGCTTGGTGGCAGTGAAGTCACACGTAACACACTGGCGAATGCGAAAGAACTGCTTGCGGCGTAAACTTTTTTCCTGCTTCACGGTCAGAGTAAACAGCAAAACGCCGTAAGACCGGAAAGCAAAAGGTTTTAAAGTGATGAAAGGTCTATTATCATCGGCATATTACAGATGAGCCACGTACTGCTCGGGCCCGAAAAGGAATCAAATCACTATGCGCTGTAAAACGCTGACTGCTGCAGCAGCAGTACTATTGATGTTGACCGCAGGCTGTTCCACTCTGGAGCGAGTGGTTTACCGTCCTGACATCAACCAGGGGAACTATCTGACCGCTAACGACGTATCCAAAATACGTGTTGGCATGACGCAACAACAAGTTGCGTACGCATTGGGTACACCGCTGATGTCCGATCCATTTGGTACAAATACCTGGTTCTATGTCTTCCGCCAGCAACCTGGTCATGAAGGTGTAACGCAGCAAACGCTGACGCTGACCTTTAACAGTAGCGGTGTGTTGACCAACATTGATAACAAACCTGCGCTGAGTGGTAACTAATAATAAAGTTGCTCTCAAAGACGTTAAAAAAGGTGCTCAATGAGCACCTTTTTTCTGTCTGTTATTTATTCGCTGATTTTTCTGCTCGTTGCCTGCGAAGCTCTTTCGGATCGGCAATGAGAGGACGATAAATCTCCACCCGATCGCCATCATGCACAATATCGCTGAGTTTTGCCGGACGGCTGTAAATGCCGACTTTGTTTTTAGTTAAATCGATATCGGTACGCAATTCCAGCAAGCCACTGGCGCGAATAGCTTCTTCAACCGTCGCGCCCTCCTGCAACGTCACGCGCTGCAGGTACTGCTTCTCAGGTAGCGCATAAGCCACCTCAACGGCAATTTTACCTGGCACTGTAGACCTCTTTTGCACGAACAGTAAAAGCCTGCACCATATTAGCTGCCAGCTCTTTAAACACACGACCAAAGGCGAGTTCAATCAACTTATTGGTAAACTCAAAGTCGAGATGAAACTCAATACGGCACGCGTCCTGGCTCAACGGCGTAAACTTCCAACCGCCGATCAATTTCTTAAACGGTCCATCAACCAGACTCATGAGAATACTTTGATTACTGGTCAACTGGTTGCGGGTTGTAAACGTTTTGCTGATCCCAGCCTTAGACACATCTACCGCAGCAGTCATCTGCCCAGGAGTGGACTCCAGAATCCGACTTCCGGTACAACCCGGCAAAAACTGAGGATAAGACTGAACGTCATTCACTAACTGATACATTTGCTCCGCGCTGTAGGGCACCAGTGCGGTCCGGCTAATCTGAGGCATAACAATTTCCATCAACAAAAATCCAACAAATAATATCATTTATCCTGCTGTAAAAAAAACGCTATCCCGGCGCTGGGTAACATCGGGTTCATGCTAAGATAGAGCCTTGTCCCCCGCAGGATTGATATGGGGTGTTTTCGATTTCAGATTACCGATGATTCACGACGCTTATGACGAAGAAAAAAGCACATAAACCTGGTTCAGCGACCATCGCGCTTAACAAGCGCGCCCGTCACGAATACTTTATCGAAGAAGAGTTCGAAGCGGGACTTGCCCTGCAAGGCTGGGAGGTTAAATCCCTGCGCGCAGGAAAAGCCAATATCAGCGACAGCTATGTCCTTCTGCGCGACGGAGAGGCATTTCTGTTTGGCGCTAACATCACGCCAATGGCTGTGGCCTCCACGCATGTGGTGTGCGATCCTACCCGTACCCGCAAGTTACTTCTCAACCAGCGCGAACTGGACTCATTGTACGGTCGCGTCAATCGAGAAGGCTATACCGTAGTGGCGCTCTCCCTGTACTGGAAAAATGCCTGGTGCAAAGTGAAAATCGGCGTCGCCAAAGGTAAGAAACAGCACGATAAACGTTCAGATATCAAAGAACGCGAATGGCAGGTGGATAAAGCGCGTATCATGAAAAACGCCCACCGTTAAACCTATATAAGCGATACTAATCAAATCCTCACCGCGCCTCCCTATCCGGTGGCGCGAATGAACATCTTATCGACTGTCAAATCTGACACAGATGTAGCCATCCCATTGCTTAATCGAAAAAAATCATACTATGCAGGCGCTAATTCCAGGATGATAACGCCTTTTGGGCTAGTCATGCTGCTCATAAATCTGGTATACTTACCGTTACACATTGGGGCTGATTCTGGATTCGACGGGATTTGCGAAACCCAAGGTGCATGCCGAGGGGCGGTTGGCCTCGTAAAAAGCCGCAAAAAATAGTCGCAAACGACGAAAACTACGCTTTAGCAGCTTAATAACCTGCTTAGAGCCCTCTCTCCCTAGCCTCCGCTCTTAGGACGGGGATCAAGAGAGGTCAAACCCAAAAGAGATCGCGTGGAAGCCCTGCCTGGGGTTGAAGCGTTAAAACTTAATCAGGCTAGTTTGTTAGTGGCGTGTCCGTCCGCAGCTGGCAAGCGAATGTAAAGACTGACTAAGCATGTAGTACCGAGGATGTAGGAATTTCGGACGCGGGTTCAACTCCCGCCAGCTCCACCACTTTTTAGTTGTTTGAAGTACAATGAAGTCTACTAAGCCCGCATGGAACCAGCCTTGCGGGCTTTTTTACGTCTTTTGTAGTCTAGTGAGAATTGCTGAGAACTATCACTTATGGCACCCTGAATGGGACCCACAACGAAGGGTCCAAAAATCGAGGGTCCCAAAATGGCAAAAATCGCTAAGAAGCTCACTGACACTGAAATCAAAAGCACGAAGCCAGCCGATAAAGAAATCAACTTGTTTGACGGTGATGGTTTGATCCTACGAATAGCTCCCCTCTCGAAAGGAGGGAAGAAGAATTGGTATTTCAGGTATGCAGTGCCAGTGAGTAAGAAAAGAACCAAAATGAGCCTTGGGACCTATCCTCACCTTACACTTGCGAAGGCACGAGCTTTACGTGATGAATACTTGTCGTTGCTTGCAAATGGTATAGACCCACAAGTTCATAACACCCAGAAAGCCAATGCCCTGAAAGATGCCACGGAACATACATTTCAAGCAGTAGCCAAGAAGTGGCTTGATGAGAAAGTCAAAACGTCAGGTATCTCCCAGGATCATGCTAACGACATCTGGCGAAGCCTAGAGAGAAATATCTTTCCAACATTGGGTGATATCCCCATTAAGGAGATTCGCCCAAAAATGCTTAAACAGCATTTAGACCCCATAGAAAAACGAGGTGTCCTTGAAACACTTCGCCGCATCATATCCCGCCTGAATGAAATTTTCCGCTATGCAGCAACAGAAGAACTCATAGAATTCAATCCTGCTGACAATCTTGCCCAGAGATTTAGTAAGCCGAAGAAACAGAACATGCCAGCCCTGCCCCCAAGTGAACTGCCCCGCTTCCTAATGGTGTTAAACAATGCCTCAGTTCGTTTGGAGACAAGATTGCTGATTGAATGGCAATTGCTGACCTGGGTTCGTCCAGGGGAAGCCGTTCGTGCGAGATGGGCTGATATAGATACTGACAACTCAATGTGGAACATCCCGGCTGAGTTTATGAAAATGAAGAAGCCTCACAAAGTTCCACTAAGCAAAGAAGCTTTGAGAGTCCTAGAGACAATGAAAGCGATAAGTGGGCATAGGGAGTGGGTTTTCCCAAGTATCAAAGCTCCACTCAATCACATGCATGAACAAACAGCTAATGCAGCCATAATCCGTATGGGCTTTGGAGGGGAGCTTGTAGCCCATGGAATGAGATCTATTGCCCGAACGGCCGCAGAGGAGTCGGGTAAGTTCAGGACAGATGTCTTAGAAGCGGCCCTTGCTCATTCGAAGAAAGATGAAATAATTGCAGCCTATAATCGTGCCGAGTATCTCGCAGAACGAATGGTTCTCATGCAGTGGTGGAGCGACAAAATATTGTCTCAAAAATACAAAACTGTCGCTGCATGAATACTAATTTCTAAGAGATACTATACTGTCGTATATTCCCAAGCTGAAAAAGTGTAAGTGGCGAAGAGATAAGTTATCGCCACTTATATTAAAATCAAATATTAAGCCATTCAATTTCTTTTTTAAGTAATCCTCCACTGTCAACAGAATTTAAAAGCCCCTTTACGTTAATTCTTTTCAACCCGTCATTGCTATCAAACTCAATGAAAACTCGGTGTTTTTTTAATAACTCAGATGCGGCAGCCCTTGAAAAACCGTACTCTTGCAAAGACATTTCCTTGGCATTAATTGTTCCATAATCAACAAATTTAGATAAGTTTATACCTGATGCATCCTCGCCATGTAGAGATTTACATAACTGATAATAATGAGCCAAAGCACTTTCCAATTTAAAAGTTATATCGGTCTCAATTGAATTAATAATCTCTAATATTTTTAAATTCACATGATATGAATTGCTACCATCAAAATCAACCCAACGATAAGGCGAAGGTTCACAGACTTTTTTGCTGTACCTAATACCGTTGCTTATAATTACATTAATGGGTTCACCTCTTAACCAAGAATAGGTCATGATACTAAAAGGAAGAATCCCTACTGGTTTGACTATCTTATAGACATCATTTATTTTCTGTAAATATTTAAAGACATCTTCTTTCTGAAAAGTTGTTAAAATGTTATTGTTGTTAGAGGCTAATTTATACGCTGAAGATTGAATGTCAGAATCAAAACGATGATTTTCTGAAAAAGTAGAAACATCAATGTTAAGAAGATTTTTCTTAGCTAAATGAGATCTTCCTGCTGAAATAATTTTTTGTCTAATTTTTGAATCGAATGCCCCCAGCAATCCACCAACTTTACCTTCATTTATATATGTTAAAACCTCAGATAAAATCATGGTTGAAATTTCAACCACTTTTGGATCTGGAGACTTTACACTCTCGTTAAGATAATTAAGTATTTTTCGATGGGCTTTTAGAAGTGGTGAAATTTCGTTATCAATTTCTATTTGATCTTTATTAGCAACAGAACTTTCAAATTCATCCCAAGAGTTCTCTTCGTTCCCTATACAAATGATATTCCCTGTCAACTCGTTCTTATAACGACCTGCTCTTCCAGCAAGGTTCCAAAAATCAAGAGAAAAACCATTGTTGCTATTTGCTTTACCGAAAGGATAAATAAAAACATTCTTAGTCGGAAGATTTACACCTTCCAAAAGAGTGGAAGTACAAAATATATACTTGATTTTTTTATTTGCATAAAGAAATTCTATTCTTTTCCGAATGAATGCAGGCAAGTTTCCGTGATGATATGCAATACCATATTTTAATAGATGTGGTAACGAAAAATCTTTATGAATAAACTCAGAAATCAATTTCGATTCGGCAACTAACTCTTCATCTTTATCGATTGCTGTACCCTTTGAAATCAGAAAATTGGAAAACTCTATCGCCTTATTTACACACTGTGATTTACTTGAAACATAGACAAGATTTGAATCATGTTGAGAACCAATTTTAAAAATCAAATCGAAATCAGATTCGAAATCACCAGATACATTAAAATCAATAACAGCTTTTGTCACTGTATCAAAATATTTATATTCTTCACTACAAATATTAGCAAAGAATAAGCTTTGAGCAACTGGGCTTTCTGCTATACTTAAACTTTTACCATTAACATTAAAATATTTAAAAAATATATCAGGGTTAGAAATAACAGGACTAGAAAAAATGAGTTTCAAGCTCGGATATTTCTCTAACGAGGTAGAAATGACTTTATATAAAGTCATAGATCTCTTACTACTTTTATCAGCTAACTTGTGTGCTTCATCAATGAAAAGAACATCAACATTAATATCGCTATAATCCAATTCGTAAAGAAAATTATTATATCTCTCTTGGGTAAAGATCATTAAATTCTTTTCACCCGGTTTCACACCTGATACGGATTTAGTGATATTAACATTATAAACTCCTCGCTTATTTAACATAGCACGAAAATCAACTAAATATTCCTCAAGTAAAGCTTTTGTAGGTAGAATAAAAACAATAACATTAAACCTATCAAGTAAATCAATGGCACAATTTTTAATAACAAATGATTTACCCAGTGATGTTGGCCCTGAAAAGCTAAAAAAATCATTAATCAGGATCTCATTATAGATATCGTATTGTCTATTAGTAAATGAATATTCAGAATTCGGTATAGCCTGAATAGCCCTACGAATATCACCTAGTAGTGCAGATGAAGTTGAGAGAGAAACAGAGGGATCTGTAAAGGAAGTTACCGCTGAAAATAATCCAAAATTTGTAAGAATGGATTTAGTTATAGCCTTTGTATAGTTATTATTAGGGAACAATTCATTTATGCCTGAAATTACTTTTAAGGCGATAGCTCTATTATGTTCATTACTGGAATTAGAAAAAAATTGACTGAAATGTAGAAGCCTCTCGTGCAGTGCCGTAAAAACAAAATCATGCTTATTCTTCTCGAAAAATGAATGAGCTAACTGATCTAATAGACCATTATAGTAATTATTGAACTCATAGCTGCTTTTGATTCTTTCACATAAATACTCAATAAGGCTAATCATCACCAATTAACTCCCTAACAATTGCCAGCGATAATTCATTAATTTTATTACTTGGCATGATCAATAAATTTAATTTTAAGCCAAAGGAAAGACTCTTGAGGATTTCTTCATCAATACCAGCACATGCCTGATTAACCAATGAGATAATATAATCATTTACCGAAGAGAATTCATTTTTATTATATTTCTCCAAGGATACAGTAAAAACCAAACAAAAAGTACTGATACATTTATCTTCAGAAAAAAGAACTTTAAATAAAGTTTCACATTCTGATGCAGGAAGTTTTTGATTTAAAAACGAACGCTCTAAAAATAATTCCTGATTAAAACCATAAAAATTGAAATTAGAAATTACTTTCCCTATTTCATCATTTAAACCTTCAATTATATTATTGTGACCACAATAATTTGAAAATGCTAATTCATAATTGCCATCGGGACTAATCATATAATGCATGTGATGATAGTATTTGTCTGTCAGCCCAGTTGAGTAAAGATGAGGAGCATTAAGATATGTTTCTACCAACCTTCCTGTTAGCAACTTATTGGCTGGTTCATGCTTCTCCTCATTAGCTAATAAATTACCGGCTCTATACATACTTTGAGAAAGAGAAAGTTTATTTGTAGTTAGCATATGATTAAATTCAATAAGCAAAAACTTTGCAATTGGATTTAAGTTAAAGTGAGGAAATCCTTTGTGTGACGGTATGTAAGTAACAATTTCAAATTCATCGGTAACTTTTTTCCTAAAAATCTCTTGGACATAATCTCCTATTGAATTATCTAATTTTATTGTCCAAGCTGGTTTATGAAAAACGATACAGTCGAAAAATTTATTAAGCTGCTCATGGTCAATATCAGTTAGAGATTCAGCAACAAGATCATTATTTTTACCATTTTCTATTACAACAGCATGTGCTATTGGGAAATCTGAAGCAGGATATTCTAAGACTAATGCACCAGAAACACCTTTATAACCTCTAGACTTTTCGACCAAATCAGGTGTTGAGTTCGATTCTATATTATAATATATAAGCCCATCAGTTGATTTATTAGGAAAGTTGAGCATAATACGCCCTGGTTCCGTATCATCTTGTTTATAAGCATTGAGGTAATAATGTGTTGAACTAATATTAGCTTCACTACCGATGCGTAAAGGATGGCTAGAATATCCCTCGACAAGAGTGATAGCCAAGTCTCTATCAGGGAAACTAAAGATCTTTATTGCATTGAGGCTCATTTTAGAGTTTTCTAATGAAATAGTATCTAAGCTGAGTTGGACTGGGCATTGCCTACAACATCCTGCTGTCTTCGCTTTGAATGGCTCACAACTTGTCTTCTGATGGCAAAGACCATGCTTCGATGAGATCACAAAACTTGCATCGCAGGAACTTGCTTTAAAAAGATACCCAGTAGATTCAGATCCTAAGCCCTTGATCTTTATGCAATTAGCTACACTCATAGTATCGTACATTAACTCCATTAGAAGAATAAGTGCATAACACTTGACATCCTAACACATTGTTCTCACTGAAAATACTTCTGACTTTGTCATTATCACTGCTAAAATGAAATGTTGCTTGTTGAAACTGGGATAATATCCGAGCGATAGTTTTATTGTTCGGGTGATTATGCTTGCTTTTATCAGCACAAAATATATATTCTGTTTTACCTATTATATTTATCAATTCGCTATTTGTGTTTTTTTCACTTCCATGATGTGATAATTTGGTGACACAAAAACCAGGTTCAACTTTATTTAACCTGAAAGATTCAATGACATCAGTAGCCCATGCATCACCTAAAAACAACCCTCTAAAACCATTATACTCTATGATTAGAGACAAACTGGTTCTGTTTGCAATAGATCTATCAGGTAGGAATTTGTCGCTACCATTAGCGACTTCTTCAATACACTCTAATAAGGTAGGTTCCACTCTTTCATCAGATGATATTTGTGGTTGATTCTTTTTGATATAATCATCATGCATATGATGAAGTGCATCAATCGTCGGTGTTAAAGGAATAAGCTTTATATTATTGATAATAACTGGTTCATTACCAGAAACTAATGCCTCTAAAGAAACTCCTTTATCCTTTATAAAAGTATCTAAACTAACATCTTGATTATAGGAAATCTGTTGTTCATGATCATTAAAAAGGTCACCACAAATACTGAGACTATTAAAAATGAACCTATCAATATTAATTCCAGAAGATACTATATATTCATAGCCACCAATATGGTCATCGTCATTATGAGTGACAATTGCAATGTTAATTCCTCTGCCATTCAATAATTCTTTCAGCTTCGCTATGACATTCCTTCTTATCAAAAATGTTTTAGGTCCAGAATCAATGAGTATTAAAGTATGTTCAAAATCCAATAGTAGGCAATCACCATAACCAGCATCTAATATATTGACATTTACCATCAAAATTACCTCAATTAGAAAAAAACATAAAACAAAATTTATTATACATCAAGACTGCTTGGCTTTGTAATAAATTTAACATTACCTGTTAGATAATTATCATTACTAAAAAAGCTGAGATTTTAAGATAATTTGATAAAATAGGCATTCCAGAAACTTGAAATTGTTATTATATAAAACTAAACTATTACCAAACCACATGAATTAAAAACAACATGAAATCATTATAATTCAAAGAGTTGTAGGCTTTCTCTCAACTTTATTGCTTTGATTCCTAATAAAGAGATACTATGAATAACCAATGGGTATATCGAGTGGATTTACCACAGTATAAAAATCTAATAACTGATGGTTTTTTTAGAGCAAAGATATGGAAGATGTCACCAGACGATTATCCACATCGAAATTTAATTAGCATTTTACAACAAAATAAAGATGATGAAAATATTTATAGAATGTGCTTTTATTCAACATATTCAAGCCTTTTAAAAAACGAATTCCTACTTACTCATGTCAACCGTGATACAAAAATCATATCCAGGTGTCGATTTAATGATATCCTTGCTGCTGGTTTCTGCGTCTTACCGGACAATGGCTTCAACAGCGGAGAAGCATATCTTTTTTGGGTAAGAGAAGCTCAAAATGATTTAAATTCGAAGCTTTCAAAAACAGGTATAGATACTCATCATATGCAAAGTTTATATGATAATAATTGGAGAGAGTTCTAAATATCAATAACTAAACACGGTTGAAAAATAAACTTTCCACACTTAATTTTTCTATAGGGTGCATAACTATTGTCGATATGCACCTAAACCTCCTAATAATATAGAGATGGCAATCTTCATAATGCTCAGGCAATAAACTAAAGTATATTTCAAGCTCTTCCTTATATTTATCAGGAATACTTTCATTTAGATATCTCACTAATTCTTTATATCCAATCTTTCTTTTAAATAGATCGTAATCAAAAGGTTGGTTATTAACATCCCTGTTATAGACAAGTATATCTACAACAATTCTCATTAATGAGATACCTCGCATATGCCACGTAAAATCATGATCAACATCTTTTAAATTCAATCGTATTAAATTACATATTTGTAATGAATTACCATGAATAAATACCTCATTTTTTAGTATGTCCATTTATTCTCCTTATTCTAAAGTTTTATCTATCATTAATTAACGTATTTTTTATTAAAAGCAAGGGCTAACTCATCGAAGCTCCGCTTCTTTGCGTTCCCTTGTTTTTCGCCCTTCGGTTGAAAAATATCCGCTATTACATTTTAGTATTTAATATTTAGCTCATTCAGATTCGTATAAAAGTTTCAAACTTAGTCTGCTCAGTTCTATAGAAGGTTGATGATACAACAAAACCTTTACCATCATTACTTTTTATGTTATGAAATAACCATTGCCCTGACAGTGGTCAAAAAAATGAAAACAAGAGACAAACCTAAATTTAAAATACTTTCAGTAGAAAAAATTGAATCCTCTCATGAAATAGCTCAATGGCTTATGCAATTTAATAGCAGCCAAAAAGCAATTGCAAAAAATATCTTAAGCAAGTTAACTTTTGTAAGTAGAGATGAGTTTACCATATGGCTTCAAAAGAGCATTTCTGACTTACCAAAAAATAAAAATTACGCCCTTTATTCAGTTCGCAAATTAGATTCAGACACACAAGTATTATGGGACCTTAATGGTGATATTGTTAATAGACCAGGTCATTCGCAAGGTAGCGAAGACTTAGTATATTCAATTATTTCCAACCTTGTGCGGTCTAATAAAACTATGTTTTTAGATCATCCATCTCTCAATGATCTGAAAAGATCTAAAGTCAACGATTTTTTACTTATTGATGATTCGATTGGTAGTGGTGATAGAGTATCCGGATTTATTAATGCCATGCTCGATAACCCTACCTTTTTAAGTTGGTGGAGTTTAGGATTAGTAAGATTAACTTTAATTTCTTTCGCCAGATCACTAGGTTCTGAAAATAGAATAATCAATACTATTCGCGGCTCAGACCATGGAGTAAGAAAATATAGGAAATCTGAAAAAATCAATTTCATAAGTAACATCGTATATAATGAAGATTGGTTAGAAACTCGGTGGGGTGAGCAGTATAATGAAATAATCAATCTTTGTAAAAATCAAACAAAAATTCCCAAATGGGCTCGTCTTGGCTATGGTAATGTTTTATCTAATATAATTTTCTATCATAGCGTCCCTAATAACCTTCCTGGAATACTATGGTATTCTAATAAAAAATGGCAAGGACTAATGCCTGATCGAGCAATTCCAGGATGGTTGCTTGCCTTGTTAGAAAATGGAACAAAGCATAACACTTCCCCCCATTCATCTTTTTCTCCCGAAATTATAAATTTACTAAAACTTATAAAAAGAGGTGTCAGAGATAACAAAAGCATTGCCTTACGTTTGAATGTTGATTGTTCGTATGTAGAAAAACTACTCATATATGCAGAGACATTAGGACTATTGACAACTCAAAAGCGACTATCTAAATTCGGACTTGACATACTTGTAAATTCCAGGCATGTTAAAAACGATAGTGTATGGGATTTTGGTCTTTACATTCCAGAGTCTTGGTGTGCTGATCAGCACTCCGTTCAGCCGTTAAACAATGATGAGTGAACTTCACCGCTTGTTTGACAGAATCTGTTGTGGCTTTTGTTACAACGGATGGGGATGTTGGAGAAACATCTCTGGAAAGATCTGACGCAAAGGCGGCTACGCCGCCCTTCAATGTCATACATTAACGGCCATCGAGGACTCGGAAAATGTATGACACTGATGGCCCCCTGGGCTCAAAGGATAGGTGAATGGAAATCTGGTCAGCACACCAACTTTATCAAAATGCAGAGTCATCCTTAGGGAAGACACAGGCTCTAAACTTAAGAAATTATGCAAATAATCTGAAGAAAAATAATCTCCCTGTAATTTTTACATTACGCCATCTTTCAAAAATTACTGGTGTTGATTATCGCTTGCTACGATCCACTGTATCACGCCGCCGTGAATCAGCAAATTATCGCATGTTTGCTATAAAAAAACGTTCAGGTGGAAGACGCCATATTCATGCTGTAACTGGCGAGATATTTAAAGTACAGCATTTCATCAATAGTGAAATATTAAAAAAGTTAGTTCCCCATAATACTACTTTTGCTTTCCATCCTAATGGTGGCATTAGAAAATGTGCAGAACAGCATTGTGGTGCTAAATGGCTCTTCCAATTCGACATTTCCGATTTCTTTTATTCAATAAATGAATCTGATGTTTATATGGTTTTTAAAAATGCTGGATATCGGCCATTAATAGCATTTGAACTATCAAGGCTATGCACAACTATACGTTTACCACAACATTTACAATCTCTAATTTCTGTTCCTAAGCACTCAACTAAGGAATATAAGCTTTATGGACAAAATAAAGAGAAGAGCCTTTTTTGGGACATATCAGAACCATGGCCGTTAGGAGTGCTACCTCAAGGGGCACCGAGTAGCCCAATGCTTAGTAATCTAGCCACTGTAAAGTTAGATATTTCTCTATCTGAATATGCTAATAAATATGGCTTCACTTATACTCGATATGCTGATGATATAACATTATCCTGCGGTGGTACTCTACCCGACGGTGTTTCGGTTGGAAAAATACAAAATAACATTATCAGCATCATTCGTAAGCACCATTTCAAAGAAAACGTAAGCAAAATAAGAGTAGCCGGACCTGGTTCAAAAAAAATAGTTTTAGGTTTACTTGTTGATGGCAATGTCCCTCGATTGTCTAAACAAACTTATAAACGTATTGAACGCCACCTTTACTCAATAAAAAAATTTGGTCTCTCCGAAGTTGCAAGACATGAAAAATTTGACTCTCCAATAGGCTTTTACAATCATGTCGCAGGTCTGATTGCTTTTGTAAAAGATGTTGATAATGCAAGATGGCTGGAGTTTAGTCAAAAGTTTGTTTCAATAGAACATCCTTAATTTTATTTCAGGGAATCTTTGAATAATTTATTTCAGAGGGATTTATTTTTAGCATATTAACCCCATATATCAAAACCGTTCTGCTATTGACTAATGGGAAATAATAACTATCATTAATCATATTAAATCATATAAAAGGAACTTATATGGCAAAATTAAGATCAGATGACCGAATTAGAATACATTGTATAAGTGTTCGACTCAACAACAATGAATTACAGATTTTAAATCTAAAACGCGGTAATAAAAGTAAAGGTGAATGGCTCCGCATGTCATTTCTGCAAAACCTGCCACCAGTAGTACCGACAATTAATACTGAAGCTTGGAAAAAATTGTCTGACATATTACAAAAGTTGAATCGTATTGCTCTCCATATCGACAGTAAGAGTAAAGATAGCCAGCTTACTCATACAGAGCTTTTCGCGGTCAAACGACAACTGCAAGATCTTCGCCAGCACCTACTAAATGCTGACATATGGAGCAAACCCTATGAAGGGTATGCAGAAGATAAAAAGGGGTAAGAGCTTCGCTGGTGTTGTTCGTTATGTATTGCAATCGGGAGCACACCACAAAAGTGATCCAACCGTCATTGGCGGGAACATGTTAAGTGATTCAGCCGTTGAATTGATCGCTGAATTCGATAGCACCAAGCATCTTCGCCCAGATGTTCAGAAGACTGTTTGGCACAACTCGCTTCGCTTACCTAATGGTGAATCACTAACGGATGAAAAATGGTCCAGTATCGCAGATGACTACATGAAAAGAATGGGGTTCAGTGATACTCATCTCCGTTGCTATGTGCTTCATGACGACGATGGCCAGCATATACACATCATTGCCAGCAGGATCGACATAGCCGGTGGGAAGCTCTACTTGGGTAGGAATGAAAACCTCATCAGCACACGGATCATTAGTGAACTCGAAATCGCTCACGGTCTGACAGTGACCAAGACAGCACCTTCCATTGCACCAAAGCAACCGAAGCGGAAGAGAATCTCTCGAAACGAACAAATGCTATCGGCTCGGACTGATGCTCCCTCCCCTAAGCAAGCTCTCCAACAGATACTTGATAAAAGTTTGGCTGATAAGCCTGATCTTCTAACTTTTATTAAGCGACTCGCAGATTCAGAAGTCGGCTGGACGGCGAATGTTGCCTCTACCGGTCAGATGAACGGCTTTTCATTCGAATATGCAGGAATCGCTTTCAAAGCTTCGCAATTGGGTAAAAGCTACTCTTGGGCAAATCTTCAAAAGCAACTTAACTACAACCCTGACCACTTAGAAGCACTGCGAACAGACATACCGACAAAAGAACCCCCTCCTGCTCCTGCTCCTGCTCCTGCTCCTGCTCCTGCTCCTGCTCCTGCTCCTGCAAAAGATGTTGCTGCAACGGATTTACCAAGGGAAAGCATAAGTGAAAAGATTGCTGAAATTGAATTGAGGCTCAGAGAAGACAGACGAAACGAAATCGTTGAAAAGATTCTTCAAAAAAATGCAGTACAACAGCAAAAGCATCTCAGATTCGTAGCGTGGCTTGCTTCTCTAAAGCAATACATTGAGCTTCTGAGAAGCTTTGGTAAGACCATTCTTCACAAAACCCACACGACCTTCTCAAATATCTACGCAATGAAACCTTTAAACAAGGTGAGAAAAATTCTTTTATAGACAGTCAATTACAAATCACTTTCGTAAATGCACTCTATCATCTAGTAATAAATTTTCGTTTAGTCAAGAAAATATTGATCGTTATTCCCGATCGACAAACCATTTATAATAGATAATACCTATCAAGTAACAATCATCGATCGGTACAAGCAATTTTACTAAAGCTGGACCTTCATCGAGAATCCCTACAAACACGCAGTAAATCTTCCACACTGGGGTTGCTATGAAAAACGAAACAATAAAGTGCCCGTTCTGCTTCAAGGAGAGCCAGTTCGGAGTTCGCGTCTGTACCGGCTGTCATTCCAAGATTAGTTATGGCGAAGTTTCAGGATTGTCTGCTCTACTGATAGGATTTATTTTATTAGCTATTACTTACATCATACTTTATATAAGTCAAAATTTATTAGTAGGCATCATTACTTTTTTTGCATTAGTAATTTTAATGAAATTATATATTCGCAAGAAATTTGCACACAAAGCAATTTTTACACATCAACATTAAGAGCAAAAGGGATTTAAAATGAAAATATATGCAATTATTACTATCATTCTTTCTACTTTGCTATTAACTGCTTGTAATTCTGAACCATCCGACAAAGACATCTATAATGCATTGAGTAAATGGACCGGAAGCCAACTGACGTCAGTGAAAAAAGTAGATTGCACAAAAGAATCTGATAAAAGTTATAAGTGCAATGTAGTAACGGTGTTTGATAATCATTTAAAACAAGCATCAACGATTAAATTAATAAAAACAGATGACGGCTGGCAATTTGTAGGTAATTAGCAATAATTAAATATTAAAATGAAGCTCCCGAAAGGGAGTTTTTATAATCGAACATTTCTTACTCTGACGACTTCATGGGTTAACTCTTTCTCGATAACCTGCACTTCATACTGTGTTCTTACAACAGCATAAATTTCTTCTGTTTTTTCTTGATTGTTATCAATATAGTTAACGAGAGAATTTAGCTCCCTAAGAACTGCCTCTTTATTGTTTAACTTCTGCAAAAGATTACTTGTTAGACATTTGTATACAGAACTGAACATCGTCATAATATTATCTATGTTTCGGCTGGACTGTATATATACATTTCTTGGATAGAAATATTTCAAATGGTATCCCACAAAAATTAAGTAAAGCTGGTATGAGAAACTTTTATCATGTGGCTGATATCGCTTAGATATATATTTATCAACGATAATAATAAGCTGTTCTTCCAGTTTTTCCACTGGAAAGTTATTTTGTTTGTCCATAAATTGCATCCTTGCAAGTTAGTTTTGTCTTCCTGACTAAATACATATTTATAGGAATTATTTAGCTTGTCAATAGACGTAACCTATCAATTGTTATTTTTTATTAAATGGCCTATTCAATTGTTCCATAGAAAGGCCATGTCTATAAGCATTATACTGCCAATAGGTAAATTGCTCTTTGTATCTATTGTTCTGTTTTTTAAGCATTTCATTTTCGGCTTTTAGATTTAATATTTGTTGTGCTGCAATCGTTAAATTAGCTGGTTTCTTTAAACCTGATTTTTTCAAGTTGAGCAAGTTCTTCTTTGTTCTATATGCATCAACAACTTCATTATGAGCACTTAAAGATTGCCTTGTGATGGTTCTGTTTAGATTTTTATATACTGATTCACATAAATCATCCCATGTAATTTTGCCGTCCCAGGTCAGTATAATATTTGTAATTGTTTTTATTTCACTCCTGTTTAAATGTTTTGCCATATGTATCTCCTGTTTCAATTATTCAAAAGTTTATTAATTCTTTCCAAGTTTTTTTCGTGGTGTTGCAACCACTTATCAGCACCATAGTCACCATTTTCAAAAGCGAGTTGAGTTATGTTTTTCAGTTGTATTACTTTTTCCCGGATAGATTCAAGACTCATTCTATCAGTTGACTCCATGCCCAATGCTTCATTATCACATTTCAAAAACTGATTAATTTTATTACAAGGTTGAACCAAATAGTTATGCACACAGTAACCAAATTCTGTTAAGTGAATTGCCCCATGAGAAAGGTTATCGAAGTCAACTGGCGATTCAATTGAGGGAGTTGACTCTCTTTTACAGTAGTTACTCTTGTTCAATTTGATAGCTTTAATTTTATCTAGCATATCCTCTTCCGACACATGGTTATAAACTCTGTTCTGATTCACATTGACACGACCAGACCATTTAGCAATATCCAGTTCAGACATTTCACCATAATGAGCTATTGTGTTTAAAAGGTGCCGTGGTTGGTGTGAGCGAATAAGCAGAGGCTGACCTTCAGTATCATAATATCCGTGTCGGGCGAAAATATTTTTATACCCCACTTCAAAACTTTTCTTATTTTGTATGTCACCAAAAAAGAATGCTTTAGTAGGTTTATAAAATGAATAGATATCACTCATTCGGGATAACGAGAATTGGCGATAATTCAGTAAACATAAGGCATTGCTAAACCTTATAGATTTTTCTTCATCATACCATGGAAAATCTCTGCTAAAACCAGAGCTAATCATTTCCCATAACTCACTCAATGAATAGTTATAATCATTGGAATTTAAGAAACTTTTCCCACCATCCAAACTCGTTCTTTTAATTTTTAGAACGCATGATTTATGATCATGTAAATGGTAGCCAAGTGCATGACAAACCTGTACAACTGTCAACTTTGAATTTTCATCAACTTTTGGACAAAGTTTATGCCGGTAAAATTTATCAGGGTATTTTTCGCACCATTGAGCAAGTGCTCTTGCATTTTGTGATAAGGCAAGTAATCTTCTAATTGCTTTCTTTGCAACTGGTGCCATAACCCGTGGAATCCATTTGATATTAGGGCCATATCCCTTAACAGAATAAAATCTCAACCCATACCTTTCGATACCCTTGCCATCTATTTGTGTAATCTCACAATCAGCAGGTAAGGCTAAAATCTCAGAGATTCTGCTAGGACAACAAAGTAGAAGTGCAAATACTGAACTGGTGAACTTATCCCTTGGGCTCAGTAACTCATCATTTTTAGAAAAAATATCAGCAATAGCGAGTAATGCTTCTTCATCTGGTAACTTATAGCTTCGGTGATAATCCTCAATCTCAGGAAGATAATTGTTTTTGACTTTCTGTTTTACATGGTTTTTCCATGAGATATATCCTGACTTCACAAGATTATGTTCATATAGAAACTTTGATATTTTTTCAAGCTGTATTCCACATTTAGCCAAAACGTTACCTTTAAAATATTTACTTCCAATCTGCATTGCTTCATCGAAAACAACGGCTGTAACATTATAAATGAGAGCATTGTTCAGAACCTGCAAAAGAGCCTGTTCGAGACATCGCAAGGCCATCATAATAGACCCATAATTTTTCAATGGTTTCAATGAGTGTTGATATCTGATATATGCTTTCGCAAACTTGATATAATCTTCGTGCATTGCATCATTGGAATCAAAGACTTTATTCCCAATCCCTATTTTTCTGAATGTGACATATCCTTTCCAGGCATACTGGTCCCAATCCTGAGTTTGGGTTAGTCCGGTCAGTTGATAGCGACAAAACTTTATAAACTCATTATAATTTTCTTCTACAAGAAGATGTTTTTTTGATTTGAACAAAATGATATTATTCATAGATGATTCGCCTCACTACGATCAATCGGAATAAAAAACATACATTGATTACAAGGAAATCCTGAATTCTGATTCTGGCATCTACTTGAAGAACAAAATTTGAAATGACTAATCTTTTTCGATTTGATTCCATTCATAAAAATATCAGCGACAAATGACAATTGTTCTGAAACAGCGGAATCTATCCTTTCAACACTATCAGCAATATTTTTAATATAAATCCCTATACTTGAAGTAGAGGAATGGTCCAATAATTCAGCTATAATGTTATCATTATACCCATCCTTAGACAGCATAGTTGCTATTGTATAACGAAGCCTACGAGGAGTAATATTTAGTATCGCGCCGGTACGGTTGGAGATTACATTCCCATTATTGACAATACTTTTCAATGCTACATTAGCAATTGTAGGTTTTGCATGTAATTTATTAAATTCCAGAAGAATTGAATCTGTTATGGATAACTCAGAGAGTTTCTCCTCATTTAAGAAAATAGGAACTTCTCCTTTAGAATAATCATCAAGAGTTTTTCCAAGAGCGTGCTCAACAAGTTTCACTGATTGATTAGCTTGCAGTTGAACAATTGATGCGACCTCTGATATTATTGCAAGTTCTCGATATTGTAGCTGTTTACTCCGTTGTTTAACTCGTGGCACTGAAATCACATATTCTATTTCACCATCACCTAAATCTCTTTGAAGAATATCTTTATATTTCAAAAAAACTAATTGTTTCGGTCTTCTACCTGTAAGGCTGATCAATAGTGATATTGCATAATGTGGCAGTGACAGTTCACCATTTCTATATGCATAATTTATAGCCTTAATTAAAGAAGTATGTTCTTCTTTAGTTAGTGGTCCCTCTGTTGGATCATCTTGTAGTACAGACTGACCAGATTTTTTTATTTTTAGGTCCAAATGCTTTAACAGTTCTATCGCACTTTCATCTATTCCTGAATATCCTAACTCAAACCATTTAATCAAAAATGGTCGTAAAACGCGAAATGATGCTGGGGCTTTTGATAATTTTATATTTTGATATTGGATTATTATTTTATCATCAATATAATTAGGGGAAACAATGCTAATAAAATCCCCAATGCTTTTAATTATTGTTTTTACATACAAATGGCTTTTACTACAAAAATAATATTGTAATGTATTCAAAAACCCACAAACCAAACTTTCGTCCATAACACATATTAAGTTTCTAATATTGATTCCATTGCTCTCAATCAAACTGACGATTTTATTTTCATGAATAGACATTTTATCAGATTTTTGTTTAATTAAATTATTCATCATATCCTCCTTTGTATAGTTGCTCTTGTTGTTCAAGTGCCGTTTTTTTCGATAGTTCAAAAATATGCCTGCGATTATAGATTATTGAAGTATCTGAACCTGGTCGCCATCCCATGAGATAAGAGCGAATTTGCTGCTCTTTTTCATCGGTTATGTCCTGATTCTTGTCTATTGTTTTTGAGAACTCATAATTCCATGTGTGTCGTAATTTATGACCTGTTAACCCACTTAGAAGTGAGGATGATTGACGAACAACACTCACTATTTTATGGTATGAGGAAAATGACAGAGGTTGCCCTAGAGTTTTCCCTTCCTTGTAGGTAATAAATAGAAAATCATGCTTATTAGCATTTTTTATTTTCCTTCGATCATTTAGGATGTAATCTGAAATTTCAAACATGAGCTTTGTATCAGCAATTAATTTCCTCTCACAAGTTTTCACTAATGGCTGATAAACTCGCGGATCTGTTTTATCATTTGCTCTTCTTCTTATCGCAATTGTCGATTCTGAAAAATCTATATCGCCAATTCGCAGATTCAAAAGTTCACCTGCCCTCAGGCCAAAGCAGTGTAAAAAAAGGAATATTAGATTATTTCTTTTTTGCACTTTTTCTGAAAAAGGATTTAAATTACTACTCGGTGCAAGAATGCTAAACAAAGAATCCAATTGTTCTTTATCTAAGCTTTTTTCTATGTCCATATTATATTTGTCATTGTTTCTCGGTTTCTTTCGCTTTATGTTGTTTATAAAATCCAAAATATATTTGAGAGTATCCTTTTGTCCTGTATGAGAAAGATGTATTTTACACAACCATTCAAGATAGTTAGCTATTGTTGTAATCCGAAAGTATTTAGTTGGTTTTTTGACATTTAAAATCCTAAATTTGTCATCCTCGCCATCTCGGAAATTGAATGAAGTGAATTCAATCAAATCTTCAATTTCATGAGAAGCCAGAAATATCCTTTTTTGAATTCTTTCATCAATATTGATCTCTTTCCTCATAAAGAATCGATATAGCAATGAAATGCTACCTGCAATAACCTTCATTGTTGATATAGACTCTGACCGATTCCTGACTTGTGTTGTTATATACAAGTTAGGATAATACAACGGCTCACCAGTATCTTTATTTACGACATGACAATATCTCTCACCATTTTCGAGCATAAACGAATCCACACAAATACTACACATATTTTCCTCCTAAACTTTACAAAAAGTATAATTCCAATATATTAATAATAAGCATTTCGTAGATTTACAAATATATTTGGATTAATTAATATATTTATTTAAATTAAAACAGTGAGATAGACGATTATTCCTGTCAAATTATCATCTGGTAGATCTAGTTAATATTATGTACACCTAATACTTCGAAAAACTATCTCACTGCCTTGCTAATAAACGGCAACCAAAATAATGTAAGTAATTTTGTAAGGTTTTAAGCTAAAATATGGAGCCAAACTTTACATTTTTACAAAAGAGTTCTCAGCCCAATGTGGTATTGAATAATTCGCTTTGAAAGATTTTTCATTTCAACGGGACATTTAATTAGCGAGAACCATGTCTCATAAACATAAAACTGATCGAAAATATTAAGCTCAGAGAGCGAATCTAACGGTTCTCTTAGATTCCCCACTAAATACTGGCTTAACCAGTAAACAATCTTTCTGTTAAATTCATTATCAGGTAAATCGTAAATCGCTCCGGGTTCGAAGATCTTGTAAAAAAGATCATCGCCTAAATTGCACATATTGTTTTCTTCACTCACAAATTCTTCGATATTCATAAAAATCTCTCCCAGGTTTAATTAAGCAACTTTATTGCGGCTTGTTTCGATTACAGACTGAATCCAGGCATCAATCTCACTTTCAACGAAAGCTACTGCACGACTTCCAATTTTGACAGGAGCAGGAAACTTGCCATCGTTGATCAGACGATAGATCCATGCTTTTCCGTAGCCAGTTCGTTCGAGAACTTCTGGTAGGCGTATGAGGCGGGTTGCTTGATTGTTCATTTTGTTTCCCCTTGTCGTTGCGGTGAAGTCACTATACGAACACTTGGGAAAAGAAAGGAGCGAAGCTCCTGAAACGGAGGTTCTTCGCTGCTATGCAGGATAGTTTTCTCGAAGTTGGTGCCGTACAGAACAGGGGAACTTGAGAGTAGCTGAAATTCCCCTGTTTTATAGCAAGTGTCAAAATGGCCGGTTTAAAGTAAAAAACGCAAAAAAAAAGCATCATTTACAATGATGCTTACAGTCTATTTTCATGAATAAAAACAAATAGTTATCAATAAAAATCTAATCCGATAGTTTCATCACATCAGCAACCGTCATTTCTTTCAAATGGCTATTCTTATTAATGAAGAAATGGAATTGCCTGATAAAATCAATCGTGCTGGCTTTAAGAGCCAAGGGCCTGTCAGTATCTTTTATCTGACTGGACTCCCTCATTTCACTTTCTTCATCATCGTCTGTATATAACAATCTGGATAATCTATCGTCAGAGACACGGATTTTTTTAACGGTGGCCCATACCAGGATATCAAGCATAGGTATTACACGATAACTGATGAGTTTCTTGATAGTTCCATACCCAAAGCGAACGGACTCTAAAGGATTTGGTTCGATACCTTTGATTTTACGCCACTGCGGTAGCGCAGCTTTAAGCGACTCTGCAATCTCTTCGTCTGTGCCACTTGCCAAATCAATCTCGAACATAACTGTTCGTGTAAACTGATCTGGCATAATATCTGAAAGTGATTCTTCCCGAAGATCTCTGTTTATAGAATAATTGTCGTCGCCATCCCAAACGAAGCCTCCGCGTTGCATAGCAATAATGCTCGTTTCAGCAAGGCGATCAAGGGTTGTTAGAAAAAAATGGGGAGGCTGAAAAAGTTTGTTGGCAGGAGTCATGTATCCCAGTTGTCCTTCTTCAATTAAAAAAGGATTGCCACTAAAAATTTTTGAGAAGTAACCCATAAGGGCTCTGCTCTCAAACTCTTCCCGATACTCCTTAAAGAACAAGTTCCGAGCCCATATCTCATGGTAGAACTGGATCAATGAGAGGTCTTCGAATTTGCGATATGTATCAATCTTAAACCAACTCTTGATGGCTTTTGTATGCTCTGGTGACCAATTGTTCAAAATCCATTCTCCACCTATGCTGGTACAGCCTTACGGATACAATTCATTTATGCTTAAAAACTACCGTATTCGCTAATCGGTGGAAAGCAGATCCTACTTGCACAGTTCAGCTACCAACAGGGAGTTGAACTGAAGAATTTCTTATCTTTTGATACAATTTGCCAATCGGCTAATTGTGAGAACTCATACCATTGAGATTTATGGTTCCTTTTTAGAACCACTTATAAAATCAAAAGGTTTAATAACATTAAAAATCAATGGGATGGATGATTAATCACAGGGACGCCAGCCAATCATGATTGGACGGTGTAAGGACTACACCAACAAAAACAGGAAGTTATAAGTCTCAGCAGGACACCGACCAGACGGTGAGGAGACAAAAAAGGATACGCAACGGAGTCGCGACTCCCTATGACATTAAAGCCCGCTGATGCGGGCTTTTTTATTGGTCCTGACCCGCCCTGAATAGAATTCATCCAATTACAGTCCAGACATATACAGTATCCCTCAGCTCAGTATCAGCTTCTCGACAAATGGTCACTGTTATTTACCCGTTGCCAGAAAGAGAATAATTTGCCCCCATAGCCAGCCTTCCCGGAATCTGTATATTCATTAATATTGTTATCGATTCCATCAAGTAACATAGGTTGGATGCGATTGATCTTACTCACATTAGTCGACACGGAACTCAGTAAGTTGAACTCTGGAAAAGCAGTTTAAATAGCATTTAAACAAATGCCACCAGTTCGAAAAAGAGTATAAGCACACTTAATATATTGTTTTAATTATTCATTTCCTTTCAACCCAATTCTTATCCCTCACATTATTTGTTATTAATTTGTTGTTTTTGATCGCAATAAGAAAACAATATGTAACTTTTATGCGCATTTTTCAGAAATGTAGATATTTTTAGATTATGGCTACGAAATGAGCATCGCCATGTCACCCTACATCTCATAAGAGGATCGCTTCTGATGAATGCACTGACCGCCGTACAAAATAACGCTGTCGATTCAGGCCAGGACTATAGCGGATTCACTCTCATCCCGTCGGCGCAATCCCCGCGTCTGCTGGAACTCACCTTCACCGAACAGACGACCAAACAGTTTCTCGAACAGGTTGCCGAATGGCCCGTGCAGGCGCTGGAGTACAAATCGTTTCTGCGTTTTCGGGTAGGCAAAATTCTTGACGATCTGTGTGCGAACCAGCTGCAACCATTGCTGTTGAAGACCCTGCTAAACCGTGCTGAAGGTGCGCTGTTGATCAATGCGGTGGGTGTCGATGATGTGAAGCAAGCGGATGAGATGGTGAAGCTGGCAACGGCGGTAGCGCATCTGATTGGTCGCTCAAATTTCGATGCGATGAGCGGTCAGTATTACGCGCGATTCGTGGTGAAAAATGTTGATAACTCAGACAGCTATCTGCGTCAGCCGCACCGCGTAATGGAGCTGCACAACGACGGCACCTACGTCGAAGAGATCACCGACTATGTGCTGATGATGAAAATCGACGAGCAGAACATGCAGGGTGGAAATTCGTTGCTGCTGCATCTCGATGACTGGGAACATCTGGACCACTATTTCCGCCACCCGCTGGCGCGTCGCCCGATGCGCTTTGCCGCGCCTCCGAGCAAAAACGTCAGCAAAGATGTTTTCCATCCAGTGTTCGACGTTGATCAACAGGGTCGCCCGGTGATGCGTTATATCGACCAGTTCGTCCAGCCAAAAGACTTCGAAGAAGGCGTGTGGCTGAGTGAGCTTTCCGATGCCATTGAAACCAGCAAAGGCATTCTTTCTGTGCCCGTTCCCGTTGGCAAATTCCTGTTGATTAACAATCTATTCTGGCTGCACGGTCGCGACCGCTTTACTCCGCACCCGGATCTGCGCCGTGAACTGATGCGTCAGCGTGGCTATTTCGCTTACGCCACTAACCACTACCAGACGCATCAGTAAGCGCAAAGGAATTGAGCGGATGTATGATTTTGTGATTATTGGCGGCGGCATCATCGGCATGTCGACCGCCATGCAACTGATTGATGTTTATCCGGATGCCCGCATTGCGTTGCTGGAAAAAGAGTCCGGTCCGGCCTGTCATCAGACAGGCCACAACAGCGGCGTGATCCATGCCGGGGTTTATTACACGCCCGGTAGCCTGAAGGCGCAGTTTTGCCTGGCGGGGAACCGCGCCACCAAAGCCTTTTGCGATCAAAACGGCATTCGCTATGACAACTGCGGCAAGATGCTGGTCGCCACCTCTGAACTCGAAATGGAACGGATGCGCGCGTTGTGGGAACGTACGGCGGCGAATGGTATCGAGCGCGAGTGGCTAAACGCCGAGGAACTGCGCGAGCGCGAACCGAATATCACCGGGCTCGGCGGCATTTTTGTGCCGTCCAGCGGCATTGTCAGCTATCGCGAAGTGACGGCGGCGATGGCAAAAATCTTCCAGGCCAGAGGCGGCGAGATTATTTATAACGCCGAAGTCAGCGGCCTTAGTGAGCATAAAAGCGGCGTGGTGATACATACCCGTCAGGGCGGCGACTATGAAGCATCGACGCTGATTAGCTGTTCCGGGCTGATGGCTGACCGGCTGGTGAAAATGCTCGGCCTCGAACCGGGCTTTATTATCTGCCCGTTCCGTGGCGAGTATTTCCGCCTTGCGCCGGAGCATAACCAGATTGTTAACCACCTGATTTACCCCATTCCCGACCCCGCGATGCCATTTTTGGGCGTGCATCTCACCCGAATGATCGACGGCAGCGTGACCGTCGGGCCAAACGCGGTGCTGGCTTTCAAACGCGAAGGCTACCGCAAGCGCGACTTCTCATTTAGTGACACGCTGGAGATTTTAGGCTCGTCGGGGATTCGCCGGGTGCTGCAAAACCATCTACGCTCAGGACTGGGTGAGATGAAAAACTCGCTATGCAAAAGCGGCTATCTGCGGCTGGTGCAAAAGTATTGTCCCCGGCTCTCGTTAAGCGATCTCCAGCCCTGGCCCGCCGGTGTGCGGGCGCAGGCGGTATCGCCGGACGGCAAGCTGATTGACGATTTTCTGTTTGTCACCACCCCGCGCACGATCCACACCTGCAATGCGCCCTCCCCGGCAGCGACATCAGCAATTCCTATTGGTGCGCATATTGTCAGCAAGGTACAAACGCTGTTGGCAAGCCAGAGTAACCCCGGACGCACGCTGCGAGCGGCACGTAGTGTGGATGCCTTACACGCCGCATTTAATCAATAACCTTTGAAAACAGGACGTAACAATGAAACTTAACGACAGTAACTTATTCCGCCAGCAGGCGTTGATTAACGGGGAATGGCTGGACGCCAACAATGGCGAGGTCATCGACGTCACCAATCCGGCGAACGGCGACAAGCTGGGTAGCGTGCCGAAAATGGGCGCTGATGAAACCCGCGCCGCTATCGACGCCGCCAACCGCGCCCTGCCCGCCTGGCGCGCGCTCACCGCCAAAGAACGCGCCACCATTCTGCGCAACTGGTTCAATTTGATGATGGAGCATCAGGACGATTTAGCGCGCCTGATGACCCTCGAACAGGGTAAACCGCTGGCTGAAGCGAAAGGCGAAATCAGCTACGCCGCCTCCTTTATTGAGTGGTTTGCTGAAGAAGGCAAACGTATTTATGGCGACACCATTCCCGGTCATCAGGCCGATAAACGCCTGATTGTTATCAAGCAGCCGATTGGCGTCACTGCTGCTATCACGCCGTGGAACTTTCCGGCGGCGATGATTACCCGCAAAGCCGGTCCGGCGCTGGCGGCAGGCTGCACCATGGTGCTGAAGCCCGCCAGTCAGACGCCGTTCTCTGCGCTGGCGCTGGCGGAGCTGGCGATCCGCGCGGGCGTTCCGGCTGGGGTATTTAACGTGGTCACCGGTTCGGCGGGCGCGGTCGGTAACGAACTGACCAGCAACCCGCTGGTGCGCAAACTGTCGTTTACCGGCTCGACCGAAATTGGCCGCCAGTTAATGGAACAGTGCGCGAAAGACATCAAGAAAGTGTCGCTGGAGCTGGGCGGCAACGCGCCGTTTATCGTCTTTGACGATGCCGACCTCGACAAAGCCGTGGAAGGCGCACTGGCCTCGAAATTCCGCAACGCCGGGCAAACCTGCGTCTGCGCCAACCGTTTATACGTGCAGGACGGCGTGTATGACCGCTTTGCCGAAAAATTACAGCAGGCGGTGAGCAAACTGCACATCGGCGACGGGCTGGAGAATGGCGTCACCATCGGGCCGCTGATTGATGAAAAAGCGGTAGCAAAAGTGGAAGAGCATATTGCCGATGCGCTGGAGAAAGGTGCGCGCGTGGTTTGCGGTGGTAAAGCACACGAACGCGGCGGCAACTTCTTCCAGCCGACCATTCTGGTGGACGTTCCGGCCAACGCCAAAGTGTCGAAAGAAGAGACGTTCGGCCCCCTCGCCCCGCTGTTCCGCTTTAAAGATGAAGCCGATGTGATTGCGCAAGCCAATGACACCGAGTTTGGCCTTGCCGCCTATTTCTACGCCCGTGATTTAAGCCGCGTCTTCCGCGTGGGCGAAGCGCTGGAGTACGGCATCGTCGGCATCAATACCGGCATTATTTCCAATGAAGTGGCCCCGTTCGGCGGCATTAAAGCCTCGGGTCTGGGTCGTGAAGGTTCGAAGTATGGCATCGAAGATTACTTAGAAATCAAATATATGTGCATCGGTCTTTAACTGGAGAACGCGAATGAGCAGCAATAAAGAGTTAATGCAGCGCCGTAGTCAGGCAGTTCCTCGTGGCGTTGGGCAAATTCACCCGATTTTCGCTGACCGCGCGGAAAACTGCCGGGTGTGGGACGTTGAAGGCCGTGAGTATCTTGATTTCGCGGGCGGGATTGCGGTGCTCAATACCGGGCACCTGCATCCGAAAGTGGTTGCGGCGGTGGAAGCGCAGTTGAAAAAACTGTCGCACACCTGCTTCCAGGTGCTGGCTTACGAGCCGTATCTTGAACTGTGCGAGATTATGAATCAGAAGGTGCCGGGCGATTTTGCCAAGAAAACTCTGCTGGTTACGACCGGTTCCGAAGCGGTGGAAAATGCGGTGAAAATCGCCCGCGCCGCCACCAAACGTAGCGGGACCATCGCCTTTAGCGGTGCGTATCACGGGCGCACGCATTACACGCTGGCGCTGACCGGCAAGGTGAATCCGTACTCTGCGGGCATGGGGCTGATGCCGGGTCATGTTTATCGCGCGCTTTATCCTTGCCCGCTGCACGGCATAAGCGAGGATGACGCTATCGCCAGCATCCACCGGATCTTCAAAAATGACGCCGCGCCGGAAGATATCGCCGCCATCGTGATTGAGCCCGTTCAGGGCGAAGGCGGTTTCTACGCCGCGACGCCAGCCTTTATGCAGCGTTTACGCGCGCTGTGTGACGAGCACGGGATCATGCTGATTGCCGATGAAGTGCAGAGCGGCGCAGGGCGTACCGGCACGCTGTTTGCGATGGAGCAAATGGGCGTGGCACCAGATCTCACCACCTTTGCGAAATCGATCGCAGGCGGTTTCCCGCTGGCGGGCGTCACCGGGCGCGCGGAAGTGATGGATGCCGTCGCTCCAGGCGGTCTGGGCGGCACCTATGCCGGTAACCCGATTGCCTGCGTAGCGGCGCTGGAAGTGTTAAAAGTGTTTGAGCAGGAAAATCTGCTGCAAAAAGCCAACGATCTGGGGCAGAAACTGAAAGACGGATTGCTGGCGATAGCCGAAAAACATACTGAGATCGGCGACGTACGCGGGCTGGGAGCGATGATTGCCATCGAGCTGTTTGAAGATGGCGATCACAGCAAACCAGACGCAAAACTCACCGCCGAGATCGTGGCGCGTGCCCGCGATAAGGGTCTGATTCTTCTCTCCTGCGGCCCGTATTACAACGTGCTGCGCATCCTTGTACCGCTCACCATTGAAGACGCTCAGATCCGTCAGGGTCTGGAAATCATCAGCCAGTGTTTTGCTGAGGCGAAGCAGTAGCACGGCACCATGCCGGGGGCGACGCTTTGCAGCTTGTCCGGACTACGCGAATCCAGGTCGGATAAGACGTTTACGCCGCATCCGACAATCTGTACGTGAACAGGAATAAATCTATGTCGGCCGGATAAGGCGGAGCCGCTCTCCGGCAAAAAGAACCAATAACAATTAAACGCGTGACCCGACGCGGGAAATGTCGGGGCGCTCTCCCAAGTGACACACTTTCGAGAGGATTCAGGATGGGGCAATCATCGCAACCACATGAGTTAGGCGGCGGGCTGAAGTCACGCCACGTCACCATGTTGTCTATTGCCGGTGTTATCGGCGCAAGTCTGTTTGTCGGTTCCAGCGTCGCCATCGCCGAAGCGGGCCCGGCGGTATTACTGGCCTATCTGTTCGCCGGATTACTGGTGGTTATGATTATGCGGATGTTGGCGGAAATGGCGGTTGCCACGCCCGATACCGGTTCGTTTTCCACCTATGCCGATAAAGCCATTGGCCGCTGGGCGGGCTATACCATCGGCTGGTTGTACTGGTGGTTTTGGGTACTGGTTATCCCACTTGAAGCCAACATCGCCGCCATGATCCTGCACTCGTGGGTTCCAGGCATTCCCATCTGGTTATTTTCCCTCGTCATTACCCTCGCCTTAACCGGCAGTAATTTATTAAGCGTTAAAAACTACGGCGAATTTGAGTTCTGGCTGGCGCTGTGTAAAGTCATCGCTATCCTGGCCTTTATTTTCCTTGGTGCAGTCGCAATTAGCGGTTTTTACCCGTATGCCGACGTGAGCGGTATTTCAAGATTGTGGGATAGCGGCGGCTTTATGCCCAACGGCTTCGGTGCGGTATTAAGCGCGATGTTGATCACCATGTTCTCGTTTATGGGCGCAGAAATTGTCACCATTGCCGCCGCGGAATCCGACACGCCGGAAAAACATATTGTCCGCGCCACCAACTCGGTTATCTGGCGTATCTCTATTTTCTATTTGTGTTCTATTTTTGTCGTTGTGGCATTAATCCCGTGGAATATGCCAGGGCTGAAAGCCGTTGGTTCTTATCGCTCGGTTCTGGAATTGCTCAATATTCCTCATGCGAAATTAATCATGGACTGCGTGATATTACTTTCCGTAACCAGCTGCCTGAACTCGGCGCTGTATACCGCTTCCAGGATGCTCTACTCCTTAAGCCGTCGCGGTGATGCTCCCGCGGTAATGGGTAAAATCAACCGCAGTAAAACCCCGTACGTGGCGGTGTTACTCTCCACCGGCGCGGCATTCTTAACGGTGGTGGTGAACTATTACGCGCCTGCGAAGGTGTTTAAATTTCTGATCGACAGCTCCGGCGCTATCGCCCTGCTGGTTTATTTAGTCATCGCCGTTTCACAATTGCGGATGCGCAAAATTCTGCGAGCAGAAGGAAGCGAAATTCGCCTGCGGATGTGGCTTTATCCGTGGCTCACCTGGCTGGTAATCGGTTTTATTACCTTTGTGTTGGTAGTGATGCTATTCCGCCCGGCGCAACAGTTAGAAGTGCTCTCCACCGGCTTATTAGCGATTGGGATTATCTGTACCGTGCCAATTATGGCTCGCTGGAAAAAGCTGATAATGTGGCAAAAAACACCCATTCATAATACGCGCTGATAATGATCAGGAGTCACACCATGACCATTACCTCTCTGGATGGCTATCGCTGGCTGAAGAACGATATTATTCGCGGCAATTTTCAGCCGGATGAAAAATTACGGATGAGTTTGCTGACATCGCGTTATGCACTTGGCGTTGGGCCGTTGCGGGAAGCGCTTTCGCAACTGGTGGCAGAACGACTGGTCACGGTGGTGAATCAAAAAGGGTATCGGGTGGCGTCTATGTCAGAGCAGGAGCTGCTCGATATTTTCGATGCCCGTGCCAATATGGAAGCGATGCTGGTAAGCCTGGCGATTGCCCGCGGTAGTGATGAGTGGGAGGCAGACGTTCTTGCGAAGGCGCATCTGCTCAGTAAGCTTGAGGCCTGTGACGCCAGTGAGAAAATGCTTGATGAGTGGGATCTGCGTCATCAGGCGTTTCATACTGCAATTGTGACAGGCTGTGGTTCTCACTATTTGCTGCAAATGCGTGAACGGTTGTTTGATCTGGCGGCGCGCTATCGCTTCATCTGGCTGCGGCGAACGGTACTTTCCGTGGAAATGCTGGAAGATAAACACAACCAACATCAAATTTTAACCGAAGCTGTGCTGGCGCGGGATGCCGCGCGCGCCAGTGAGTTAATGCGCCAGCATTTGCTGACGCCGATTCCCATTATCCAGCAGGCGATGGCTGGCAATTAACTACTCTTCAGGAATACGCAACACTTGCCCCGGGTAAATTTTATCCGGGCTTTTTAGCATCGGTTTATTCGCTTCGAAGATTTTATTGTACAGATTAGCGTTACCGTAGACCTGTTTGGAAATGGCACTCAGAGTGTCGCCAGACTTAACGGTATAAAACTGGCTGGCAGTGGCTGGTATCGCCGTTTTCACCTGATCATCGACACTGGCAATACCGGAAATATTCCCCACCGCAACAAGGATTTTCTCCTTCGCCTCCTGACTTAAGCCGTCACCAGTGACCGTCGCTTTGCCGTCGGCAATTTGAATGTTCACTTTATCGGCATCAGGTATACCGGTTTTGTTCAGATGCTCCTGCACCTTCTTCGCCTGATCGTCTTTATCGTGCTGACCTGTAACCGCGTCCCAGAGTTTTTCTCCGGCATCTTTCACAAAATTGAACAGACCCATAGCTACCTCATTCGTTAACGGAAACACTCAGAAAGTGTAGCAGAGGAACGCGGCGCGTTAACGCCGCGGGGGTGAGCACAGGTTTAATCGCGGGTTTGCACCCAGAACGCGTGAATCAAACCGGGGATATAGCCAAGCAGTGTCAGCAGAATATTAATAATGAACGCCCAACCGAACCCTTTACCGAGCAGCACGCCGAGCGGCGGCAGAATAATGGTGATGACGATTCTCCAGAAACCCATATGTACTCCCTATAAGAAAATTACTCATTGTTTAAAAAGAGATTTTATCTCTTAAGCGTAGTAATTTTAGCGGAGCCTGCCAGTTTCAGCTTACGCATTTACTCTCATTTACGCGGCTGAGGCTGGTATATGTTGCATTTTTAGTTTAGAGTTTACTTAATTTAGAAAATACTTAAATATCTATGACTGAACTCGCACAATTACAGGCCAGTGCCGAACAGGCAGCGGCCTTATTGAAAGCAATGAGCCACCCTAAACGGTTGCTGATTCTGTGCATGCTTAGCGGTTCCCCCGGCACCAGTGCGGGAGAGCTGACGCGCATTACCGGACTAAGTGCCTCTGCAACATCACAGCATCTCGCTCGTATGCGGGACGAGGGGCTTATCGACAGCCAACGGGATGCCCAACGCATTCTATATTCCATTAAAAATGAGGCGGTAAATGCCATTATCGCCACCCTGAAAAATGTCTATTGTCCGTAAGGAGTCACTATGGCTTTGACAACCATTTCGCCGCATGATGCACAAGAATTAATCGCACGCGGCGCAAAGTTAATCGATATTCGTGATGCTGATGAATATCTTCGTGAACATATTCCTGAAGCAGATCTAGCTCCATTATCCGTACTGGAACAGTCAGGTCTTCCGCCTAAATTACGTCGCGAGCAAATTATATTCCACTGCCAGGCAGGTAAACGCACCAGTAATAACGCCGATAAATTAGCAGCGATTGCCGCCCCCGCAGAAATCTTTTTACTCGAAGATGGGATTGATGGCTGGAAAAAAGCAGGATTGCCAGTAGCGGTAAATAAATCCCAACCCTTGCCGTTAATGCGCCAGGTGCAGATCGCCGCGGGTGGTTTAATATTAATCGGCGTTGTACTGGGTTATACCGTAAATAGCGTTTTCTTCTTATTAAGCGGCTTTGTTGGTGCTGGGTTACTGTTTGCAGGAATTAGTGGTTTTTGTGGAATGGCAAGGTTGTTAGATAAGATGCCGTGGAACCAACGAGCTTGAGAAGCGACGCCGGACGCGCCATAGCAGCGACATCCGGCCTCAGTAATTAGATCAGGAAATCGTCGAGAGATTTACCTTCTGCCAGCGCCTGAGCGATTGGCTTCGGTGTACGGCCCTGACCGGTCCAGGTTTTAGTTTCACCGTTAACATCGATGAATTTATATTTCGCCGGACGCGGCTGGCGTTTTTTACCAGCGCGTGGTGCCGCAGCAGAGCTATTACCCAATAACTCTTCCGGGTTAATTCCGTCAGCTTTCATCAGCTCCAGCCAGGTGCTAATTTTTTCCTGGCGCTCTGCCAGTTCACGCTGCTGTTGTTCTTCTTCTTCACGTCTTTCTTTAGTGACAACCCTGAATTTTTCGAGCATTTCTTCAAGAACGTCAATGGAGAATTCGCGAGCCATCGCACGGAGGGTGCGAATGTTATTTAAACTTTGTAACATTACGGACATAATAAAGAAAACCTTTTAACCCAAAACAAAAAAGTATTTCGTCGCGTAGTGTAAGCGATCACTTATTATATTTCCACAAAATTTAATCTATTTACAGTCCTGCACGAGATTATTTCAGCTGTTATTTTCTGAAACTCTCAGAATAATTTCAAGATTATATATTAGCCATTTTGATGAGTAATTTCGGTTATTGGTGAACAGAGCGGCGCTCTCTGCTCGATAATTCCGCAAGCCTGACAAAACCAAAGTGAATAAAAATGCAATTTAACCGAATAAAAGAAAACATCTATCACTGGTGCTTTCTGCTGTCAATGTACATTATCTGGCATAAAAAATGCTGAAAATGACCCGGTCACTACATACACCGAATTCTCTACGCTTATAGCGTTACCTCACACCCAAACCTTCATGAGTGAAAACAAAGGTAAACACATATCCAATTGATTTAATTAAAAATAAATCATACCGACATGTAAAAATCCACAATGTACAAAAAACGCGCCGTTACGGAATATTTTATCTACAAAAACAGATTAAATAAAAATTTTTCACTAATTGATTAGTCATGGCCAGCGATATACGCTATGCGAAAATGCAGATGGCAATGAGATCCGCTGCTTTCATCTCCATTAACATCCCATTACGCTTTTATTAAGGAGCATTAGCATGTTCTCACCGCAGTCACGCTTGCGTCATGCAGTTGCAGATACGTTCGCGATGGTTGTTTACTGTTCTGTCGTGAACATGTGTATTGAAGTTTTCCTCTCCGGAATGAGCTTCGAACAGTCTTTTTATTCCAGATTGGTAGCGATTCCGGTGAACATCTTAATTGCATGGCCATACGGTATGTACCGCGATCTGTTTATGCGCGCGGCACGCAAAGTTAGCCCGTCGGGCTGGATAAAAAATCTGGCGGATATCCTGGCTTATGTGACGTTCCAGTCACCGGTGTATGTGGCGATCTTGTTAGTGGTGGGCGCAGACTGGCATCAGATTATGGCGGCAGTCAGTTCAAACATCGTTGTTTCGATGTTGATGGGGGCGGTTTATGGCTACTTCCTCGATTATTGCCGCCGACTGTTTAAAGTCAGCCGTTACCAGCAGGTAAAAGCCTGACCCTTCTTTTCGCGACTGGCATCGCCAGTCGCGTCTTTAACTGGCTTCGCCAAATAAACCATTCAAATAACGTTCAAGCGCAACACGCGAACTAAAGCCATGCGGGATACCGTAATGCTCATGACGTTCACCCGCTAAATAGAGCGGAAATTGCTGGTAATGATCGCAAGTTTTAATATCGGAAGCGGGTTCAGCCAGTGTTGAACTACGTTCTTTTAATGTTGGATGAATCACCAGGGCGGTACGTCCCATTCGCGCTTCGCGATTAACATAGACATAATTTTCCCCACGGCGGTAACCATAAGCCTTCTGGGTTACCACATCGACAGTAAAACCGACTTTTTCAAGTACGCGCGCCACCTCGTCTGGTCGTAAATACATATTTGATCCTCCTTATTATCAACCGCGGGCCTACCTTACCTGATTGCGCATTCACAACGCTTTCAGAAAAGTCCATAAAGCCGCGATGAACCTCAGTTAAGAAAATTATGGTCTACACTGAAAATTACATCGAATTCTAATGGGGGATCATATGTTTAACCGACCGAACCGCAACGACGTTGATGATGGCGTGCAGGATATCCAGAATGATGTCAATCAATTAGCTGATAGTCTCGAATCTGTATTGAAGTCCTGGGGCAGCGACGCCAAAGGGGAAGCCGAAGCCGCTCGTAGTAAAGCGCAGGCTCTACTGAAAGAAACCAGAGCGCGAATGCATGGTCGTACTCGCGTCCAGCAAGCCGCGCGCGATGCCGTTGGCTGCGCGGATTCTTTTGTTCGTGAAAGACCCTGGTGTAGCGTGGGTACAGCAGCTGCGGTAGGTATTTTTATCGGCGCACTGTTAAGCATGCGCAAATCGTAGTGCAACATGATAATAAATACGCGTCTTTAACCCCGAAGCCTGGCTTCGGGGTTTCTTTTTGCCTGGTGAATCACAAAAATCCCCCTACCCCGTCACGCTCATACCCAGGGTAATTTCGACCACTATTTGCTATATATTGTGTGGTTGAATCTTTTTTCAACTACATCTAGTATCTCTGTATCAACAGAGAGACAACCCGACGCGTATCATCGCGCCGTATCTTCATTTTAAACGGAAATACGAATCATGCGCATTACTATTTACACTCGTAACGATTGCGTTCAGTGCCACGCCACCAAAAGGGCGATGGAAAACCGGGGCTTTGACTTTGAAATGATTAATGTCGATCGCGTTCCTGAAGCGGCGGAAGCGCTGCGTGCTCAGGGCTTTCGTCAGTTGCCGGTCGTGATTGCAGGCGATCTTAGCTGGTCTGGTTTCCGTCCGGACATGATTAACCGTCTGCATCCAGCGCCACACGCGGCCAGTGCATGAGCCAGCTCGTCTACTTCTCCAGCAGCTCCGAAAATACGCAGCGTTTTATCGAACGTTTAGGGCTGCCCGCGGTGCGCATTCCGCTCAATGAGCGGGAACGGATTCAGGTAGACGAGCCTTACATCCTGATCGTGCCCTCTTACGGCGGCGGCGGTACGGCTGGCGCGGTGCCACGACAGGTCATTCGCTTTTTAAACGACGAGCATAACCGGGCGTTGCTGCGCGGCGTTATTGCTTCGGGTAATCGCAACTTTGGTGAGGCGTATGGCCGCGCCGGAGATGTGATTGCCCGGAAATGCGGCGTGCCGTGGCTGTACCGCTTTGAACTCATGGGTACGCAAAGCGATATCGAAAACGTTCGTAAAGGAGTAACCGAATTTTGGCAACGACAACCGCAGAACGCCTGACGCAGGAAACGATGGATTATCACGCTCTGAATGCGATGCTTAACCTTTACGATAGCGCAGGTCGCATTCAGTTCGATAAAGACCGCCAGGCCGTTGACGCCTTTATTGCGACGCATGTGCGTCCGAACAGTGTGACCTTCAGTAGCCAACAGCAGCGCCTGAACTGGCTGGTCAACGAAGGTTACTATGATGAAAGCGTTCTTAATCGGTACTCTCGCGACTTTGTCATTACGCTGTTTGCCCACGCACACGCCAGCGGTTTTCGTTTTCAGACATTCCTCGGAGCATGGAAGTTTTACACCAGCTATACGTTGAAGACATTCGACGGTAAACGTTATCTGGAAGATTTTGCCGATCGAGTCACGATGGTGGCGCTGACGCTGGCACAAGGCGATGAAACACTGGCGACGCAACTGACCGATGAGATGCTGTCAGGACGCTTTCAGCCTGCAACACCGACATTCCTCAACTGTGGTAAGCAGCAGCGCGGCGAACTGGTTTCCTGTTTTTTGCTGCGTATTGAAGACAATATGGAGTCGATTGGCCGGGCAGTAAATTCCGCACTGCAACTGTCGAAACGCGGCGGCGGCGTTGCATTTTTGCTGTCGAATCTGCGGGAAGCGGGCGCGCCAATTAAACGTATTGAAAATCAATCTTCTGGCGTGATTCCGGTGATGAAAATGCTGGAAGACGCATTTTCCTATGCCAACCAGCTCGGCGCGCGTCAGGGTGCTGGCGCAGTCTATTTACATGCCCATCATCCCGATATTCTGCGTTTTCTCGATACGAAACGGGAAAATGCCGACGAGAAAATCCGCATTAAAACACTGTCGCTGGGCGTGGTGATCCCGGATATCACTTTCCATCTGGCAAAAGAGAATGCGCAGATGGCGCTGTTTTCGCCCTATGACATAGAGCGAGTTTATGGCAAGCCATTTGCCGATGTCGCCATCAGTGAACACTATGCCGAACTGGTTGCCAATGAACGCATCCGCAAAAAATACATCAACGCCCGTGATTTCTTCCAGCGACTGGCAGAAATCCAGTTTGAGTCCGGCTATCCCTACATCATGTATGAAGACACGGTTAACCGTGCTAACCCTATCGCCGGGCGCATAAATATGAGCAATCTCTGCTCAGAAATTTTGCAGGTTAACAGCGCCTCAGAGTATGACGAGAATCTCGACTATGCCCGCACAGGCCATGATATTTCCTGCAATTTAGGTTCGTTGAATATTGCCCACACCATGGATTCCCCCGACTTTGCCCGCACGGTAGAGACTGCCGTGCGCGGTTTAACGGCGGTGTCAGATATGAGTCATATCCGCAGCGTGCCGTCCATCGAAGCCGGAAATGCCGCCTCACACGCCATCGGACTGGGGCAGATGAATTTACACGGTTATCTGGCGCGAGAAGGCATCGCTTATGGATCGCCGGAAGCACTCGATTTCACCAATCTCTATTTCTATACCATCACCTGGCACGCACTGCGTACCTCGATGTTGCTGGCGCGCGAACGCGGTGAAACCTTCGCCGGGTTCAAACAGTCACGCTATGCCAGTGGTGAATATTTTAGCCAATATCTGCAAGGGAACTGGCAGCCGAAAACGGCGAAAGTTGGCGAACTGTTTACCCGTAGCGGTATTACGTTACCTACCCGTGAGATGTGGGCGCAGCTGCGCGACGACGTGATGCGCTACGGCATTTACAACCAGAATCTTCAGGCGGTGCCGCCAACCGGTTCTATCTCTTATATCAACCATGCTACGTCGAGTATTCATCCGATTGTGGCGAAAGTAGAGATACGCAAAGAGGGCAAAACAGGACGCGTTTACTACCCTGCCCCGTTTATGACTAACGAGAATCTGGCGCTGTATCAGGACGCTTACGAAATTGGCGCAGAAAAGATCATCGACACCTACGCGGAAGCGACTCGCCATGTCGATCAGGGGCTGTCGCTGACGCTGTTTTTCCCCGATACCGCCACCACTCGCGATATCAACAAAGCGCAGATTTACGCCTGGCGCAAGGGTATCAAAACGCTCTATTACATTCGCCTGCGTCAGATGGCGCTGGAAGGCACTGAAATTGAAGGCTGCGTCTCCTGTGCACTTTAAGGAATATCTATGAAACTCTCACGTATCAGCGCCATCAACTGGAACAAGATATCTGACGATAAAGATCTGGAGGTGTGGAATCGCCTGACCAGCAATTTCTGGCTACCAGAAAAGGTGCCACTGTCGAACGATATACCTGCATGGCAGACATTAAGTGTCGTAGAACAACAACTGACAATGCGCGTTTTTACTGGCCTGACGCTGCTCGACACGCTGCAAAATGTTATCGGCGCGCCTTCGCTGATGCCCGATGCGCTCACGCCTCATGAAGAGGCAGTATTATCGAATATCAGCTTTATGGAGGCGGTTCATGCCCGCTCTTACAGTTCGATTTTCTCGACGCTGTGCCTGACCAAAGATGTCGATGCCGCCTACGCCTGGAGTGAAGAAAACGCGCCGTTGCAGCGAAAAGCACAGATTATTCAGCAACATTATCGCGGTGATGATCCGCTGAAAAAGAAAATCGCCAGTGTGTTTCTTGAATCTTTTTTGTTCTATTCCGGTTTCTGGCTGCCGATGTATTTTTCCAGCCGCGGAAAGCTAACCAATACCGCAGACCTGATCCGTCTGATTATCCGCGATGAAGCAGTCCACGGTTACTACATCGGCTATAAATATCAGAAAAACCTGGAAAAGATCTCCCAGGCACGACGTGAAGAATTGAAGAGTTTCGCCTTCGATTTGTTGCTGGAACTCTATGACAACGAGTTGCAATACACCGATGAGCTGTACGCCGAAACCCCGTGGGCTGACGATGTGAAAGCGTTTCTCTGTTACAACGCCAATAAGGCGTTGATGAATCTGGGCTACGAGCCGCTATTTCCCGCAGAAATGGCGGAAGTGAATCCGGCAATCCTCGCCGCGCTTTCGCCGAATGCCGATGAAAATCACGATTTCTTTTCCGGTTCAGGCTCTTCATATGTGATGGGAAAAGCGGTCGAAACAGAAGATGAAGACTGGAATTTCTGAGGGGGTTATTTTCAAAAATATCACTACCCGCTGCAGGGAAATAATTCCCGCCAAATAGCTTTATATCACGCAAATAATTTGTGGTGATCTACACTGATACTCTGTTGCATTATTCGCCTGAAACCACAATATTCAGGCGTTTTTTTGCTATCTTTGACAAAAAATATCAACTTTTCTCGATTTGCTCTCAGCCCTTATATCATGGGAAATTCCGGCGATTTGCTCACATCAATATTCATGCCACATTTGCCATCAGGGGTTGCCTCAGATTCTCAGTATGTTAGGGTAGAAAAAAGTGACTATTTCCATTGGGTAATGTATCGACATAAACAAATAACAGGAATCTTTCTATTGCATGGCAATTAAATTAGAAATTAAAAATCTTTATAAAATATTTGGCGAGCATCCACAGCGAGCTTTCAAATATATCGAACAAGGACTTTCAAAAGAACAAATTCTGGAAAAAACTGGGCTATCGCTTGGCGTTAAAGACGCCAGTCTGGCCATTGAAGAAGGCGAGATATTTGTCATCATGGGATTATCCGGTTCGGGTAAATCCACAATGGTACGCCTTCTCAATCGCCTGATTGAACCCACCCGCGGGCAAGTGCTGATTGATGGTGTGGATATTGCCAAAATATCCGACGCCGAACTCCGTGAGGTGCGCAGAAAAAAGATTGCGATGGTCTTCCAGTCCTTTGCCTTAATGCCGCATATGACCGTGCTGGACAATACTGCGTTCGGTATGGAACTGGCCGGAATTAATGCCGAAGAACGCCGTGAAAAAGCCCTTGATGCACTGCGTCAGGTCGGGCTGGAAAATTATGCCCACAGCTACCCGGATGAACTCTCTGGCGGGATGCGTCAACGTGTGGGATTAGCCCGCGCGTTAGCGATTAATCCGGATATATTATTAATGGACGAAGCCTTCTCGGCGCTCGATCCATTAATTCGCACCGAGATGCAGGATGAGCTGGTAAAATTACAGGCGAAACATCAGCGCACCATTGTCTTTATTTCCCACGATCTCGATGAAGCCATGCGTATTGGCGACCGAATTGCCATTATGCAAAATGGTGAAGTAGTACAGGTCGGCACACCGGATGAAATTCTCAATAATCCGGCGAATGATTATGTCCGTACCTTCTTCCGCGGCGTCGATATTAGTCAGGTATTCAGTGCGAAAGATATTGCTCGCCGGACACCGAACGGCTTAATTCGTAAAACCCCCGGCTTCGGCCCGCGTTCGGCACTGAAATTATTGCAGGATGAAGATCGCGAATATGGCTACGTCATCGAACGTGGTAATAAGTTTGTCGGCGCAGTGTCTATCGATTCGCTTAAAGCCGCGTTAACGCAGCAGCAAGGTCTTGATGCGGCGCTGATTGATGCGCCGTTAGCGGTCGATGCACAAACGCCTCTTAGCGAGTTGCTCTCTCATGTCGGACAGGCCCCCTGTGCGGTGCCCGTGGTCGATGAGGACCAACAGTATGTCGGCATCATTTCGAAAGGAATGCTGCTGCGCGCTTTAGATCGTGAGGGGGTAAATAATGGCTGATCAAAATAATCCGTGGGATACCACGCCAGCGGCGGACAGTGCCGCACAGTCCGCAGACGCCTGGGGTACACCGGCTGCTGCACCGACTGACGGCGGTGGTGCTGACTGGCTGACCAGTACGCCTGCGCCAAACGTCGAGCATTTTAATATTCTCGATCCGTTCCATAAAACGCTGATCCCGCTCGACAGTTGGGTCACTGAAGGGATCGACTGGGTCGTTACCCATTTTCGTCCCGTCTTTCAGGGCGTGCGCGTTCCGGTTGATTACATCCTCAACGGTTTCCAGCAATTGCTGCTGGGTATGCCCGCTCCGGTGGCGATTATCGTTTTCGCTCTCATCGCCTGGCAAATTTCCGGTGTCGGAATGGGCGTGGCGACACTGGTTTCGCTGATTGCCATCGGCGCAATCGGTGCCTGGTCACAGGCAATGGTTACTCTGGCGCTGGTGCTAACCGCCCTGCTGTTCTGTATCGTCATCGGTTTGCCGTTGGGGATCTGGCTGGCGAGAAGTCCGCGAGCGGCGAAAATTATTCGTCCACTGCTTGATGCCATGCAGACCACGCCCGCGTTTGTTTATCTGGTACCAATCGTCATGCTGTTTGGTATCGGTAACGTGCCGGGCGTGGTGGTGACGATCATCTTTGCTCTGCCGCCGATTATCCGTCTGACGATTCTGGGAATTAACCAGGTTCCGGCGGATCTGATTGAAGCCTCGCGCTCATTCGGTGCCAGCCCGCGCCAGATGCTGTTCAAAGTTCAGTTACCGCTGGCGATGCCGACCATTATGGCGGGCGTTAACCAGACGCTGATGCTGGCCCTTTCTATGGTGGTCATCGCCTCGATGATTGCCGTCGGCGGGCTGGGTCAGATGGTGCTTCGCGGTATCGGTCGTCTGGATATGGGGCTTGCCACCGTTGGCGGCGTCGGGATTGTGATCCTCGCCATTATCCTCGACCGCCTGACGCAGGCCGTTGGGCGCGACTCACGCAGTCGCGGCAACCGTCGCTGGTACACCACTGGCCCTGTCGGTCTGCTGACCCGCCCATTCATTAAGTAACTCTGCACTTGCCCGGTGACGCCGGGCATTATCACCCTGCCAAAAAAAGGAATAACAATGCGACATAGCGTACTTTTTGCGACAGCGTTTGCCACGCTTATCTCTACACAAACTTTTGCTGCCGACCTGCCGGGCAAAGGCATTACTGTTAATCCGGTTCAGAGCACCATCACCGAAGAAACTTTCCAGACGCTGCTGGTCAGCCGCGCGCTGGAGAAATTAGGTTATACCGTCAATAAACCCAGCGAAGTGGATTACAACGTTGGCTACACCTCGCTTGCTTCCGGCGATGCAACCTTCACCGCAGTGAACTGGACGCCACTGCATGACAACATGTACGAAGCTGCCGGTGGCGATAAGAAATTTTATCGTGAAGGAGTATTTGTTAACGGCGCGGCACAGGGTTACCTGATCGATAAGAAAACTGCCGACCAGTACAAAATTACCAACATCGCGCAACTTAAAGATCCGAAGATCGCCAAACTGTTCGATACCAACGGCGACGGTAAAGCGGATTTAACCGGCTGTAACCCAGGCTGGGGCTGCGAAGGTGCGATCAACCACCAGCTTGCCGCGTATGGACTGACCAATACCGTGACGCATAATCAGGGGAACTACGCAGCGATGATGGCTGACACCATCAGTCGTTACAAAGAGGGTAAGCCGGTGTTTTACTACACCTGGACGCCGTACTGGGTGAGTAACGAACTGAAACCGGGGAAAGATGTGGTCTGGTTGCAGGTGCCGTTCTCCGCACTGCCGGGCGATAAAAATGCCGATACCAAACTGCCGAATGGCGCGAATTACGGCTTCCCGGTCAGTACCATGCATATCGTTGCCAACAAAGCCTGGGCCGAGAAAAACCCGGCAGCAGCGAAACTGTTTGCCATTATGCAGTTACCAGTGGCTGATATTAACGCCCAGAACGCCATTATGCATGACGGCAAAGCCTCAGAAGGCGATATTCAGGGCCACGTTGATGGCTGGATCAAAGCCCACCAGCAGCAGTTCGATGGCTGGGTGAATGAGGCGCTGGCAGCGCAGAAGTAATTTTTATTCGGGCGGATAAGGCGTTTTTGCCTCATCCGCCGCTCTGTACACAATGCCTGATGCGACGCGGGTGCGTCTTATCATACCTACAAACCACACCGCACATTTCAACAATCTATCTTTCATCCCATATTCATCAACATCCGCTATTATTGATTTCCAGCTTAATCATCACCTGATGAACAAAAATAATGACTAAACCTAATCATGAGCTTAGCCCGGCGCTGATCGTGCTGATGTCTATCGCCACCGGCCTGGCGGTAGCCAGTAACTATTACGCCCAGCCATTGCTCGACACCATCGCGCGTAACTTTTCCCTTTCCGCCAGTTCGGCAGGCTTTATTGTTACCGCCGCGCAGTTGGGCTATGCAGCAGGTCTGCTGTTTCTTGTTCCCCTCGGTGATATGTTTGAACGCCGCCGCCTGATTGTCTCGATGACCTTACTGGCGGCATGCGGCATGTTAATCACTGCCAGCAGTCAGTCGCTGGCGATGATGATCCTCGGTACGGCATTAACCGGTTTATTCTCGGTCGTGGCACAAATTCTGGTTCCGCTGGCAGCGACGCTGGCTTCACCGGACAAACGCGGCAAAGTGGTCGGCACCATTATGAGCGGTCTGCTGTTGGGGATCTTGCTGGCACGAACCGTTGCCGGGTTGCTGGCAAACCTCGGCGGCTGGCGCACAGTCTTTTGGGTTGCCTCGGTGTTAATGGCACTGATGACGCTGGCATTATGGCGTGGTCTGCCACAAATGAAATCAGAAACCCACCTCAACTACCCACAGTTGCTTGGTTCCGTTTTCAGCATGTTTATCAGCGATAAGATCCTGCGCACCCGTGCGTTGCTGGGCTGCCTGACCTTTGCCAACTTCAGCATTCTCTGGACCTCAATGGCCTTTTTGCTTGCCGCTCCACCTTTTAACTACAGCGATGGCGTCATTGGTCTGTTTGGACTTGCGGGAGCTGCCGGAGCGTTGGGTGCTCGTCCGGCGGGCGGTTTTGCCGATAAGGGCAAATCGCACCACACCACAACTTTCGGTCTGCTGCTGCTGTTACTTTCATGGCTGGCAATCTGGTTTGGTCACACTTCCGTACTTGCGCTGATTATCGGCATCCTGGTGCTGGACCTCACCGTGCAGGGCGTGCATATCACTAACCAGACGGTAATTTATCGAATACACCCTGATGCGCGTAATCGCCTGACCGCAGGTTACATGACCAGCTACTTTATTGGCGGTGCCGCTGGTTCGCTAATTTCAGCCTCAGCCTGGCAACATGGCGGTTGGGCTGGCGTGTGTCTGGCTGGCGCGACGATTGCCCTGGTTAACTTACTGGTCTGGTGGCGAGGTTTTCATCGTCAGGAAGCCGCAAATTAAGCAATCAGCAACCGTTTTCGTGGCTTTACACTTATAAGGGTGTTAAGAAGCCCATCAGTCTGATAAGGTTAAGATATTCATTCAGTCTATTTATAATATTAACAATCGTTAAGCGTACACTCTATGGAAAGCCCTACTCCACAGCCTGCTCCTGGTTCGGCGACCTTCATGGAAGGATGCAAAGACAGTTTACCGATTGTTATTAGTTATATTCCGGTGGCCTTTGCGTTCGGTCTGAATGCGACCCGTCTGGGATTCTCTCCTCTCGAAAGCGTTTTTTTCTCCTGCATCATTTATGCAGGCGCGAGCCAGTTCGTCATTACCGCGATGCTGGCAGCCGGGAGTAGTTTGTGGGTTGCTGCACTGACCGTCATGGCAATGGATGTTCGCCATGTTTTGTATGGCCCGTCACTGCGTAGCCGTATTATTCAGCGTCTGCAAAAATCGAAAACCGCCCTGTGGGCGTTTGGCCTGACGGATGAGGTTTTTGCCGCCGCAACCGCAAAACTGGTACGCAATAATCGCCGCTGGAGCGAAAACTGGATGATCGGCATTGCCTTCAGTTCATGGTCATCGTGGGTATTTGGTACGGTAATAGGGGCATTCTCCGGCAGCGGCTTGCTGCAAGGTTATCCCGCCGTTGAAGCAGCATTAGGTTTTATGCTTCCGGCACTCTTTATGAGTTTCCTGCTCGCCTCTTTCCAGCGCAAACAATCTCTTTGCGTTACCGCAGCGTTAGTTGGTGCCCTTGCAGGCGTAACGCTATTTTCTATTCCCGTCGCCATTCTGGCAGGCATTGTCTGTGGCTGCCTCACTGCGTTAATCCAGGCATTCTGGCAAGGAGCGCCCGATGAGCTATGAGGTTCTGCTGCTTGGGTTACTGGTTGGCGCGGCGAATTATTGCTTCCGCTATCTGCCGCTGCGCCTGCGTGTGGGTAATGCCCGCCCAACCAAACGTGGCGCGGTAGGTATTTTGCTCGACACCATTGGCATCGCCTCGATATGCGCTCTGCTGGTTGTTTCTACCGCACCAGAAGTGATGCACGATACACGCCGTTTCGTGCCCACGCTGGTCGGCTTCGCGGTACTGGGTGCCAGTTTCTATAAAACACGCAGCATTATCATCCCAACACTGCTTAGTGCGCTGGCCTATGGGCTAGCCTGGAAAGTGATGGCGATTATATAACCCACAAGAATCATTTTTCTAAAACAATACATTTACTTTATTTGTCACTGTCGTTACTATATCGGCTGAAATTAATGAGGTCATACCCAAATGGATAGTTCGTTTACGCCCATTGAACAAATGCTAAAATTTCGCGCCAGCCGCCACGAAGATTTTCCTTATCAGGAGATCCTTCTGACCCGTCTTTGCATGCATATGCAAAGCAAGCTGCTGGAAAACCGCAATAAAATGCTGAAGGCTCAGGGGATTAACGAGACGTTGTTTATGGCGTTGATTACGCTGGAGTCTCAGGAAAACCACAGTATTCAGCCTTCTGAATTGAGTTGTGCTCTTGGATCATCCCGTACCAACGCGACGCGTATTGCCGATGAACTGGAAAAACGCGGTTGGATCGAACGTCGTGAAAGCGATAACGATCGCCGCTGCCTGCATCTGCAATTAACGGAAAAAGGTCACGAGTTTTTGCGCGAGGTTTTACCGCCGCAGCATAACTGCCTGCATCAACTCTGGTCCGCGCTCAGCACAACAGAAAAAGACCAGCTCGAGCAAATCACCCGCAAATTGCTCTCCCGTCTCGACCAGATGGAACAGGACGGTGTGGTTCTCGAAGCGATGAGCTAACGCGTCATCTCGCTCAAAAATCCAGATTTATAAAAGAAAAAATGACTGGCCAGCATCGCAACATGCTGGCCTTTTTGGCAAGCAGGTCGGCTCAGCCGATGAGTTAAGAAGATCGTGGAGAACAATATGAGCGCAAATGCGGAGACTCAAACCCCGCAGCAACCGGTAAAGAAGAGCGGCAAACGTAAGCGTCTGCTCCTCCTTCTCACCTTGCTCTTTATAATTATTGCCGTAGCGATAGGGATTTATTGGTTTTTGGTACTGCGTCATTTCGAAGAAACTGATGACGCATACGTGGCAGGGAATCAGATTCAAATTATGTCTCAGGTGTCTGGCAGCGTGACGAAAGTCTGGGCCGATAACACCGATTTTGTAAAAGAAGGCGATGTGCTGGTCACTCTCGACCCGACAGATGCTCGCCAGGCGTTTGAAAAAGCCAAAACTGCACTGGCTTCCAGCGTTCGCCAAACCCACCAGCTGATGATTAACAGCAAACAGTTGCAGGCGAATATTGAGGTGCAAAAAATCGCCCTCGCGAAAGCACAAAGCGACTACAACCGCCGTGTGCCGCTGGGCAATGCCAACCTGATTGGTCGCGAAGAGCTGCAACACGCCCGCGACGCCGTTACCAGTGCCCAGGCACAACTGGACGTCGCTATTCAACAATACAATGCCAATCAGGCGATGATTCTGGGGACTAAACTGGAAGATCAGCCTGCCGTGCAACAGGCTGCCACCGAAGTACGTAACGCCTGGCTGGCGCTGGAGCGTACCCGTATTGTCAGTCCGATGACCGGTTATGTCTCCCGCCGCGCGGTACAGCCTGGGGCGCAAATTAGCCCAACGACGCCGCTGATGGCGGTCGTTCCAGCCACCAATATGTGGGTGGATGCCAACTTTAAAGAGACGCAGATTGCCAATATGCGTATCGGTCAGCCGGTCACCATCACCACCGATATTTACGGCGATGATGTGAAATACACCGGAAAAGTGGTTGGTCTGGATATGGGCACAGGTAGCGCGTTCTCACTGCTTCCGGCGCAAAATGCAACCGGTAACTGGATCAAAGTCGTTCAGCGTCTGCCTGTTCGTATTGAACTGGACCAGAAACAGCTCGAGCAATACCCGCTGCGTATCGGTTTGTCCACGCTGGTGAGCGTCAATACCACTAACCGTGACGGTCAGGTACTGGCAAATAAAGTACGTTCCACACCGGTAGCGGTAAGCACCGCGCGTGAAATCAGCCTGGCACCTGTCAATAAACTGATCGACGATATCGTAAAAGCTAACGCTGGCTAATCCAGAGGTGCGTGTGATGCAACAGCAAAAACCGCTGGAAGGCGCGCAACTGGTCATTATGACGATTGCGCTGTCACTGGCGACATTCATGCAGGTGCTGGACTCCACCATTGCTAACGTGGCGATCCCCACTATCGCCGGGAATCTGGGCTCATCGCTCAGCCAGGGAACGTGGGTAATCACTTCTTTCGGGGTGGCGAATGCCATCTCGATCCCGCTTACCGGCTGGCTGGCAAAGCGCGTCGGGGAAGTGAAACTGTTCCTCTGGTCCACCATCGCCTTTGCTATTGCGTCGTGGGCGTGTGGTGTCTCCAGCAGCCTGAATATGCTGATCTTCTTCCGCGTGATTCAGGGGATTGTCGCCGGGCCGCTGATCCCGCTTTCGCAAAGTCTATTGCTTAATAACTACCCGCCAGCCAAACGCTCGATCGCGCTGGCGTTGTGGTCAATGACGGTGATTGTCGCGCCAATTTGCGGCCCGATCCTCGGCGGTTATATCAGCGATAATTACCACTGGGGCTGGATATTCTTCATCAACGTACCGATTGGCGTGGCGGTGGTGTTGATGACACTGCAAACCCTGCGCGGACGTGAAACCCGCACCGAACGGCGGCGGATTGATGCCGTGGGGCTGGCACTGCTGGTTATTGGTATCGGTAGCCTGCAGATTATGCTCGACCGCGGTAAAGAGCTGGACTGGTTCTCATCACAGGAAATTATCATCCTTACCGTGGTGGCAGTGGTGGCTATCTGCTTCCTGATTGTCTGGGAGCTGACCGACGATAACCCGATAGTCGATCTGTCGTTGTTTAAGTCGCGCAACTTCACCATCGGCTGCTTGTGTATCAGCCTCGCGTATATGCTCTACTTCGGCGCGATTGTTCTGCTGCCGCAGTTGTTGCAGGAGGTCTACGGTTACACGGCAACGTGGGCAGGTCTGGCCTCTGCGCCGGTAGGGATTATTCCGGTGATCCTGTCGCCGATTATCGGCCGCTTCGCGCATAAACTGGATATGCGGCGGCTGGTAACCTTCAGCTTTATTATGTATGCCGTCTGCTTCTACTGGCGCGCCTATACCTTTGAACCAGGTATGGATTTTGGCGCGTCGGCCTGGCCGCAGTTTATCCAGGGGTTTGCGGTGGCCTGCTTCTTTATGCCGCTGACCACCATTACGCTGTCTGGTTTGCCACCGGAACGACTGGCGGCGGCATCGAGCCTCTCTAACTTTACGCGAACGCTGGCGGGGTCTATCGGCACATCCATCACCACCACCATGTGGACCAACCGCGAGTCGATGCACCATGCGCAGTTGACTGAGTCGGTAAATCCGTTCAACCCGAATGCTCAGGCGATGTACAGTCAACTGGAAGGGCTTGGTATGACGCAACAGCAGGCATCAGGCTGGATTGCCCAGCAGATCACCAATCAGGGGCTGATTATTTCCGCCAATGAGATCTTCTGGATGTCAGCCGGGATATTCCTCGTCTTGCTGGGGCTGGTGTGGTTTGCTAAACCGCCATTTGGCGCAGGTGGCGGCGGAGGTGGTGCGCACTAAGTACAACTAAGCCAGTTCATTTGAACTGGCTTTTTTCAATTAATTGTGAAGATAGTTTACTGACTAAATGTGCAGTTCCTGCAACTTCTCTTTCGGCAGCGCCAGTTCTTCGTTGCTGTTGATGCGCACGTCACGTTCCAGAATGCTACGCGCAATATCCTGCGCTTCCTGCAACGAGTGCATCTGGTAAGTGCCACACTGGTAGACGTTCAGTTCCGGGATCTGATTCTGATCCTGCACTTTCAGCACGTCTTCCATTGCCGCTTTCCAGGCATCAGCAACACGCTGCTCATCTGGCGTACCAATCAGACTCATATAAAAACCGGTGCGGCAGCCCATTGGCGAGATATCGATAATCTCTACACCATTACCGTTAAGATGGTTACGCATAAAACCAGCAAACAGGTGCTCCAGGGTATGGATCCCTCTTTCTGGCATCACTTCTTTGTTCGGCACGCAGAAGCGCAGATCGAACACGGTGATTGCGTCGCCATGCGGGGTGTTCATTGTTTTCGCCACCCGAACTGCAGGCGCTTCCATCCGGGTATGATCGACTGTGAAGCTATCTAACAACGGCATTTAGCCACCTCCGGTAATTTTTTTTAAAATTTTCTGAACTCTTTCTTCCCAGGCGAGTCTGAGTATATGAAAGACGCGCATTTGTTATCATCATCCCTGAATTCAGAGATGAAATTTTGGCCACTCACGAGTGGCCTTTTTCTTTTCTGTCAGGCGTGCTTTTCCAGCCACACCGCAAACGGTTCGGTATCAGCGGCTTCCATTTCCTGCTGACGGCGTTCAGACGCCTCGCGCTCGGCTATAAAATCCTCTTCGCGCAGAATTTCCAACGGCTCTTCACGCAGCAGATTACGGTAGGCTTCTGCAAACGCTTTGCCTGTTCCGCCAATACCAGTATCAATCATAGACCTTAAGATACGGGCAGAGAAAGTCAGATCGGGATTATCGAAGCAGGCGACCAGTTCATCACACACTTTCTGATACGCTTCGCCGCCGTTAATGCTATCCAGCGTTTGCGCGACGCGTTTCAGATCGCGGAACAGATCTTTACCCACCTGCGGTAACGGGAACTGCGCGGTTTCGCAGCCGATACCCAGCGTCAGGCCCGGTTTGCGACCTTCGAGGATCACCCGGTTCCAGTTAACGCGTGTACAGGCAAGTTCTTTACTGCTCATTTCCGGTGCATCAGCCAGCGCACACCAGACCATAAACAGGTCGAGGAATCGCACCTGTTGTTCATCTACACCAATCGGCGAGAACGGGTTGATGTCCAGCGAGCGGACTTCAATATATTCAATGCCGCCACGTAACAGCGCATCAGAAGGCGACTCACCACTGCGGGTAACGCGTTTTGGACGAATCGGCGCGTACAGTTCGTTTTCAATCTGCAGCACATTGCTGTTGATTTGCAGCCGCTTACCGTCTTTCTCAATACCAATCTTCGCGTACTCTTCCGATGGCGTTTTGATTGCCTGTTTAAGGCCCGCCACGTACTCGTAGAGATCATTGAAGGTGATACCAAGATTGCTTTGCGATTTATTGGTATAGCCGAGATCGCTCAAACGAAGAGAGGTCGCATACGGCAGGTAATACATACCGCACTCGGTTTTCTCAAACGGCAGCGACGTTGGTTTTCCTTGCAAGAAAGAAGAACAAATCGCTGGAGACGCACCAAACAGATAAGGAATGACCCAACCGAAACGATAGTAATTGCGGATAACGCGGAAATAGCCCGCAGAAATTTTCTCTTTGGCATCAGCGCCCGAGATATCACCGCACTTCGCTTGCCAGAATGCCATTGGCAAAGAGAAATTGTAGTGCACGCCGGAAATGGTTTGCATCAGCGCGCCGTAGCGATTTTTCAGCCCTTCACGGTACAGCGTTTTAAAGCGTCCGGTGTTAGAAGTGCCGTACTGTGCCAGTTCGATGTCCTGACCTTCTGCGATATAGCATGGCATACTTAACGGCCACATCCGCTCATCGCCCATATTGCGCGCCGTATAGCGATGCAGATCGCGCATAAAGGTCAGCATATGTTCAATATCACCATCCACTGGTGTAATAAATTCCAGCAATGCTTCCGCAAAATCGGTAGTAATCCATTTATGGGTCAGTGCAGAACCTAATGCTTCAGGATGACCTGTTGTTGCCAGTGTGCCATCAGCATTAACACGCAAAGTTTCGCGCTCCAGCCCACGCTGTATCCCCTTTAACGCCTGAGGATGTTTTTCCAGCCAGGCCAGCGCCTGTGATACGTCCGGGATCAAATTGACCTCCCGCCTGTCAAAATCGTTTTAATTAGCATAACTGTAATGGTGACCATATGTGCAGGCCTACAATTAGTGCCACCACATCATGCCCTGAACGGTAGCTGCTGCAACTGCAACATAGCGTAACGCTTTACCAAGGCACAAAAAAAAGATTACCGGTCCCCACGAGATGCGCATCCATCCCGCTAACAGACACAGTAAATCGCCAACCACGGGCATCCAGCTTAATAATAGCGTGACTGCACCATAGCGTTTCAGCCAGCCGGTAGCTTTCTCTTGCCAGCGCGATGTTTTACGCAATGGAAAGAAACGCCCAAGGATAACGTTAGTTAACCCTCCAAGGCTATTACCCATTGTTGCTGTTAAAACTAAAACCCAGGGATGACTCACTCCGGAAAGCAACATTGCCACCAGCACGACTTCGGAGTTGCCGGGTAATAGTGTAGCGCTGAGAAAACTACTGGCAAACAACGAGAAAAGCGATAACGCTTCACTCACAGCAAGCGAACATCCACAGCGTCCATGCCTGCTGCACGGGCCGCCTGAATACCGAAATCGGCATCTTCAAAGACCACACACTGTGTCGGTTGCACGCCCATACGCTGCGCGCACAACAAAAATGTGTCTGGCGCGGGTTTATGGTGTTTGACGTGATCGGCAGCGACGACGGCGTCAAAATAACGGCGTAATCCCAGGTGTGCCAGCAATGCCTCAGCGATGGCGCTTTCACTCCCCGTTCCTACAGCCATTGGGCGACGACCATGCCAGCTTTTCACCACTTCAACAAGAGGAAGCGGCTCGACACTATCCAGCAGCATACTTCTTACTGCTTCTGTTTTTTCACGCGCTAACGCATGCGGGTCGAGATCGGCCTGATTCAGCTCAATAATCGCCTGAGCAATACGCCAGGTGGGCGAGCCATTAAGCGCAATCATCGCCTGAACATCGTACTGAAGACCGTAGTACCCTAATACTTCGCGCCACGCTTTACGGTGCGTAGGCTCGGTATCCAGGATGGTGCCATCCATATCAAAAATTAAACCTGCATAACGCTCGTACATGGTCTTCTCGCAAGTAGAAAAATATGACGCTACTTTAGCGTAATTGCTTGATTTTGTCGCTGATGGAGAAGGAGAAGAAAATTCAGGAAATGGATAAAGTAGTTATTTAGAAATGAGATATTTTTGAAGGAAATTTTTTGGAGAAGATGGTGCATCCGGGAGGATGACTCACTGGCGTTCGCCCTTCGGGCCGCTGCTGGCGCAACGTTATCCTCCCTGGTGCCTGCGGTTAATACCGCTACCTCTTCGATACCTTCATTGCTGAAGGTTACGGAGAATATGGTGCATCCGGGAGGATTCGAACCTCCGACCGCTCGGTTCGTAGCCGAGTACTCTATCCAGCTGAGCTACGGATGCAAATGGCGGTGAGGCGGGGATTCGAACCCCGGATGCAGCTTTTGACCGCATACTCCCTTAGCAGGGGAGCGCCTTCAGCCTCTCGGCCACCTCACCACACGCCTCTTACGAGTGCTTCGAAGAACTTGTTTATCGCTCATCGTCGCTGCGTGGCGCACATATTACTTTCTGAGACTTATAAGTCAAACAATTTTTCCCACACTTTTATCGTTTGCACACTTCACGCTCAATTAGTCTGTAAAAACGTCAAAAAGAGTGTTTTATCAACAGAAAAACGGAGGTCTGTCAGATAGCAGTAATGCAAAAAAATGGAGACTTAAGTTGAATGAACGGGAGTAAAGCGAAAAGACAATGGAGTGAAGAAGAAATTTTGAGGGTGCGTCTCACCGATAAAGATGAGACGCGGAAAGATTAGTAACTGGACTGCTGGGATTTTTCAGCCTGGATACGCTGGTAGATCTCTTCACGGTGAACAGAAACTTCCTTCGGGGCATTTACGCCAATACGTACCTGGTTGCCCTTTACCCCTAAAACTGTCACGGTGACCTCATCCCCAATCATGAGGGTCTCACCAACTCGACGAGTCAGAATCAGCATTCTTTGCTCCTTGAAAGATTAAAAGAGTCGGGTCTCTCTGTATCCCGGCATTATCCATCATATAACGCCAAAAAGTAAGCAATGACAAACACATTACATCTAAGCAGTCATGGCATTACATTCTGTTAAACCTAAGTTTAGCCGATATACACAACTTCAACCTGACTTTATCGTTGTCGATAGCGTTAATGCGAATGCCGTGAAGCGAGTCCACGGCATTGCCTGACGCTTATATTATTGCAATTTCGCGCTGACCCAGCCTTTCACACTGGCTAACGCTGCAGGTAAGGCCGCAGCATCCGTACCACCGGCTTGCGCCATGTCAGGACGTCCACCACCCTTGCCGCCCACCTGCTGAGCGACCATACCAATCAGTTCCCCTGCTTTCACACGATCTGTGACGTCCTTAGATACGCCTGCAATCAGAGAAACCTTACCTTCGGCTACCGTTGCCAGCACGATAATTGTCGACCCCAGCTGATTTTTTAAATCGTCAACCATGGTACGCAACATTTTCGGCTCAACACCGCTAAGCTCGCTAACCAACAGCTTAACACCATTAACATCAATTGCCTTACTGGAAAGATTTGCGCTCTCCTGTGCGGCAGCTTGTTCTTTAAGCTGTTGTAACTCTTTTTCCAGCTGACGCGTACGTTCCAGTACTGAGCGCACTTTATCAGCCAGATTATTGCTATCGCCTTTCAGCAGATGCGCGACTTCGTTTAAGCGATCGCTGTCTGCATGAACGGTGGCGATAGCGCCTTCTCCGGTTACCGCTTCGATACGACGAACGCCTGCAGCAGTACCCGATTCAGAGATGATGCGGAACAGACCAATATCACCAGTGCGACTGGCGTGAGTACCGCCACACAGCTCGGTGGAGAAATCGCCCATGCTCAGCACACGTACACGTTCATCATACTTCTCGCCGAACAGCGCCATCGCACCTTTCGCTTTCGCCGCTTCGAGATCCATGATGTTGGTTTCAATCGGCAAGTTACGGCGAATCTGTGCGTTCACCAGGTCTTCGACCGCACGAATCTCTTCTGGTTTCATCGCTTCGTTGTGTGAGAAGTCGAAGCGCAGCACTTTGTCGTTAACCAGTGAACCTTTCTGCGATACATGAGTACCCAGAACCTGGCGCAGCGCAGCGTGCATCAGGTGCGTTGCGGAGTGATTCAGACGAATACGGGCGCGACGAGCTTCATCAACATCAGCCTGCACCGCGTCGCCCACTTTCAGAGAACCCGCAGCAAGTTTACCGATGTGACCAATCGCCTGGCCGTATTTCTGCGTATCTTCCACCGCAAAGGAGAAGTTAGCGCCTTTCAGTTCGCCTTTATCACCAACCTGACCGCCGGATTCCGCATAGAATGGCGTTTGATCCAGCACGACCACAGCTTCCTGGCCTGCATTGATGGCATCAACCGCTTTACCATCAACAAACAGCGCGGTCACTTTGCCGTTCAGTTCCAGATGGTCATAGCCTTTAAATTCAGATGCACTGTTAACACGGATCATTGCGTTGTAATCGGCACCAAAGCCGCTGGCTTCGCGCGCACGACGACGCTGCTCTTCCATTGCTGCTTCAAATCCAGCTTCGTCAACTTTGATGTTGCGCTCACGACAAACATCAGCCGTCAGGTCAACCGGGAAGCCATAGGTGTCGTACAGACGGAAAGCCGTTTCACCATCCAGCGTATCACCAGAAAGTTTTGCCAGCTCTTCGTCCAGCAGCGCCAGACCGCGCTCCAGAGTACGGGCAAACTGCTCTTCTTCAGTCTTCAGCACCTGCTCAACCTGCGCCTGCTGGCGTTTCAGGTCTTCACCCGCAGAGCCCATTACGTCGATCAGCGGACCAACCAGTTTGTAGAAGAAGGTTTCTTTCGCGCCCAGCATATTGCCGTGACGCACTGCGCGACGAATGATACGACGCAGTACATAACCACGGTTTTCGTTGGACGGCATTACGCCATCCGCGATCAGGAACGCACAAGAACGAATGTGGTCAGCGATTACGCGCAGCGATTTGTTGCTCAAATCGGTCGCGCCAGTGACTTTCGCTACCGCCTGGATCAGCGTACGGAACAGGTCGATGTCATAGTTAGAGTTAACGTGTTGCAGCACCGCAGCAATACGCTCCAGACCCATACCGGTATCTACAGACGGCTTCGGCAGCGGTTCCATCGTGCCATCTGCCTGGCGGTTGAACTGCATGAAGACGATGTTCCAGATCTCAATGTAGCGGTCGCCGTCTTCTTCCGGACTTCCCGGAGGGCCACCCCAAATGTGGTCGCCGTGATCGTAGAAGATTTCGGTGCACGGGCCGCACGGACCAGTGTCACCCATCTGCCAGAAGTTGTCAGATGCGTATGGCGCACCTTTGTTATCGCCGATGCGAATAATACGTTCGCGCGGGATCCCGACTTCTTTTTCCCAGATTTCGTAGGCTTCGTCGTCGCTTTCATAGACGGTAACCCACAGACGCTCTTTCGGCAGGGCAAACCATTTTTCGCTGGTCAGCAGTTCCCATGCAAACTGAATGGCATCGTGTTTGAAATAGTCGCCGAAGCTGAAGTTGCCCAGCATTTCGAAGAAGGTATGGTGACGCGCGGTGTAACCGACGTTTTCCAGGTCGTTGTGTTTACCACCCGCACGCACGCAGCGTTGGGAAGTGGTAGCGCGGGAATAATTACGCTTGTCGAGCCCAAGGAACACATCCTTGAACTGGTTCATCCCGGCGTTGGTAAACAACAAAGTTGGGTCGTTATGGGGTACCAGGGAGCTGCTGGCAACTACCTGATGTCCCTTACTATGGAAAAAGTCGAGAAACGCCTGACGGATCTCAGCGGTGCTCTTGCTCATAATTATCCTGAAATCAAGCTAACGAAATATCGCCACCAGCTACAGCGTGTTTTAACCGCCGGGCTGGTAACTGAAAAGTGGGAATAAGATAAGTTTTCTTGACTGGGAAGTAAAATCCCGTATGCGTTCAGTCGGCAAAATTTCGCCAAATATCCTGGATATCTTCCATCAGATAGCCACGATAGAGCAGAAAACGCTGGATCTTAACTTTTTCTGAAAAGACAGTTGGCAAAGGTTCGCCATATTTTCGCGTCGCCTGATCGCGCGCCAGTGCGCACCAGTCGATGTCACATTCACGCATCGCTTTTTCTGTCGCTTCGCGGGAAATACCTTTCTGATTCAGTTCCTGACGAATACGCGCAGGTCCATAACCTTTGCGGCTACGGCTGGCGATAAAGCGCGCAACAAATCGGCTGTCATCGAGATAGCCATGTTCATGGCACCAGGCGATAACGCGCTCGTAATCTTCTGCCGTGGCATCAATCTCTTCCGGGCCATTTTTGCCCATGATCGGTGCCGCGAGTTTACGTCGCAATTCTTGCTCACTGTGATCGCGCACCGCCAGAATGCGTACCGCACGATCCAACAGGCGAGCATATGCCGGGCGACGGGACGTTGATTCTGTCATGGCATATCCTTACAACTTAAAAAAGCAAAAGGGCCGCAGATGCGACCCTTGTGTATCAAACAAGACGATTAAAAATCTTCGTTAGTTTCTGCTACGCCTTCGCTGTCATCTACAGAGAAATCCGGCGTTGAGTTCGGGTTGCTCAGCAGCAACTCACGTACTTTCTTCTCGATCTCTTTCGCGGTTTCCGGGTTATCTTTCAGCCAGGCAGTTGCATTCGCTTTACCTTGACCGATCTTCTCACCTTTGTAGCTGTACCACGCGCCTGCTTTCTCGATCAGCTTCTCTTTCACGCCCAGGTCAACCAGTTCGCCGTAGAAGTTGATACCTTCGCCGTAGAGGATCTGGAATTCAGCCTGTTTAAACGGCGCAGCGATTTTGTTCTTCACCACTTTCACACGGGTTTCGCTCCCCACCACGTTTTCGCCCTCTTTCACCGCGCCGATACGACGGATGTCGAGACGAACAGAGGCGTAGAATTTCAGCGCGTTACCACCGGTAGTGGTTTCCGGGTTACCGAACATTACACCAATTTTCATACGGATCTGGTTGATGAAGATCAGCAGCGTGTTGGACTGCTTCAGGTTACCCGCCAGCTTACGCATCGCCTGGCTCATCATACGTGCCGCAAGGCCCATGTGAGAGTCGCCGATTTCGCCTTCGATTTCCGCTTTCGGCGTCAGTGCCGCCACGGAGTCAACGACGATAACGTCTACTGCGCCAGAACGCGCCAGGGCGTCACAGATTTCCAGTGCCTGCTCGCCGGTATCCGGCTGGGAGCACAGCAGGTTGTCGATATCAACGCCCAGTTTACGTGCGTAGATTGGGTCCAGCGCGTGTTCAGCATCGATAAACGCACAGGTTTTACCTTCGCGCTGCGCTGCGGCGATCACCTGCAACGTCAGCGTGGTTTTACCGGAAGATTCTGGTCCGTAGATTTCGACGATACGGCCCATCGGCAGACCACCTGCCCCAAGCGCGATATCCAGTGAAAGCGAACCGGTAGAGATGGTTTCCACATCCATGGAACGGTCTTCACCCAGGCGCATGATGGAGCCTTTACCAAATTGTTTCTCAATCTGGCCCAGTGCTGCCGCCAACGCTTTCTGTTTGTTTTCGTCGATAGCCATTTTTACTCCTGTCATGCCGGGTAATACCGGATAGTCAATATGTTCTGTTGAAGCAATTATACTGTATGCTCATACAGTATCAAGTGTTTTGTAGAAATTGTTGCCACAAGGTCTGCAATGCATACGCAGTAGCCTGACGACGCACCGCATCACGGTCACCGCTGAAACATTCCCGCCGGGTAATGCCTTCACCACGGGCAGTGGCAAAAGCAAACCAGACGGTGCCGACAGGTTTCTCTTCACTGCCGCCATCCGGCCCGGCGATACCACTAATAGACACGGCGTAATCAGCACGAGCCGCTTTCAGTGCGCCTATCACCATTTCCACCACGACAGGTTCGCTCACCGCGCCATGCTGTGCCAGCGTCTCTTCGCGTACACCGATCATTTGCGCTTTTGCTTCGTTACTGTAGGTGACAAATCCGCGTTCAAACCAGGCGGAACTGCCGGCAATATCGGTAATCACTTTCGCTACCCAACCGCCGGTACAAGACTCAGCAGTTGTTACGGTTGCGCCACGGGCTTTCAGCGACTGCCCAACCTGTTCGCTTAACTGCATCAGTTCACTGTCAGTCATCACAACCTCTGTCAGTCAAAAATTTATGCCGGACAAGATAACACTTTCGTCAGGAAGATGGTGTTGGCGTTGCAATTTTACGAGGAGGATTCAGAAAAAAGCTGATTAGCCAGAGGGAAGCTCACGCCCCCCTCTTACAAATAGTTACTGTACGCGCGCCAGCGCCACGGCTTGTCCTAACTGCCAGACCGCCATTGCGTAATGGGTGCTGTGGTTATAACGGGTAATGGTGTAGAAGTTCGGCAGACCGTACCAGTACTGGTAGCCGGTGCCAACATCCAGACGCAGCAGGCTGGCTTGTTGATGGTTGCCCAGCGGCTGCTGTGGCGTTAAACCTGCCGCGGCAAGCTGCGAAATGCTGTACTTGGTTTTGAAGCCATTTGGCAAGCCTGGAGCCTGACCGTTTGCCATCACCGCAACCTGATCACCTTTCACCCAGCCGTGCGCTTTGAAATAGTTCGCCACACTACCAATGGCATCAACCGGATCCCACAGGTTGATATGCCCGTCGCCGCTGAAATCTACCGCATATTGTTTGTAAGACGACGGCATAAACTGTCCGTAGCCCATCGCCCCGGCAAAGGAACCTTTCAGATTGAGCGGATCGTCCTGCTCGTCGCGCGCCATCAGCAGGAAGGTTTCCAGCTCGCCAGAAAAATACTCCGCGCGGCGTGGGTAGTTAAATGACAGCGTTGCCAGCGCATCGAGGATGCGAGTTTTCCCCATCACGCGCCCCCAGCGGGTTTCAACGCCGATAATCCCGACGATAATTTCCGGCGGTACACCATACACCTGCCACGCGCGATTCAACGCATCTTCATACTGATTCCAGAAAACCACACCGTTCTGCACGTTGTCCGGCGTAATAAATTTTTTGCGATAACGCAGCCATGCGCCGTTCGGACCTGATGGCGGTTTCACCGATGTGGTTGGTGCCTGGTTATCCATCAGCCGCAGTACCGAATCCAGACGTTTCGCCTGGGAGAGAATTTCCTGCAACTGCTGACGATCGAAACCGTGTTTGTTCACCATTTTGTCGATGAACTGCTGGGCATTCGGATTATTGGCGAAGTCACCGCCCATCTGCATCACATTGTGCTGCGGCTCAAGCAGGAAGCCGCCAGACGGCGTTCCGGTGGTCGTTTCAGTCTCAGTAGGTTTTGGCTTGCTGCTACAGGCGGCAAGCAACACAAAAAGGGGAAGCAATGTTACATAACGACGCTTGAACATGAGGGGTCCATTTAACAGATTCAACCAGGGGCAAGTATGGTAAAGCATCACGCCCCGCACAAGGAAGCGGTAGTCACTGCCCGATACGGACTTTACATAACTCAACTCATTCTCCTCGCTATCCTTTTATTCAAACTTTCAAATTAAAATATTTATCTTTCATTTTGCGATCAAAATAACACTTTTAAATCTTTCAATCTGATTAGATTAGGTTGCCGTTTGGTAATAAAACAATAAATCCTGAAGGAGAGAACAATGATAGAAACCATTACTCATGGTGCAGAGTGGTTTATCGGGCTGTTCCAAAAGGGCGGAGAGGTGTTTACCGGGATGGTGACCGGCATTCTTCCGCTGTTGATTAGTCTGCTGGTTATCATGAACGCACTGATTAATTTTATCGGTCAGCATCGTATTGAACGTTTTGCTCAACGTTGCGCCGGTAACCCTGTTTCCCGTTACCTGCTGTTACCGTGCATTGGCACGTTTGTCTTTTGCAATCCGATGACCTTAAGCCTGGGTCGCTTTATGCCGGAAAAGTACAAACCCAGCTACTACGCGGCCGCCTCTTATAGCTGCCACTCAATGAATGGCCTCTTCCCCCATATCAACCCAGGCGAACTGTTTGTTTATCTTGGCATTGCCAGCGGTCTGACAACACTGAACCTGCCACTTGGCCCACTGGCGGTGAGTTATCTGCTGGTTGGTCTGGTCACCAACTTCTTCCGCGGCTGGGTGACCGATCTGACCACCGCCATTTTTGAGAAAAAGATGGGCATTCAACTTGAACAAAAAGTTCACCTGGCAGGAGCAACATCATGACGCGTATTCGGATCGAAAAAGGAACGGGTGGCTGGGGCGGCCCGCTTGAGCTGGAAGCCACGCCGGGCAAAAAAATCGTCTATATCACCGCCGGTACCCGGCCTGCGATTGTTGACAAACTGGCACAGCTTACTGGCTGGCAGGCTATTGACGGATTTAAAGAAGGTGAACCCGCGGAGGCGGAAATTGGTGTCGCGGTAATCGACTGTGGCGGCACATTACGCTGCGGCATTTATCCGAAACGGCGTATTCCCACCATTAATATCCATTCGACGGGCAAGTCCGGTCCGCTGGCGCAGTATATTGTGGAAGATATTTATGTCTCTGGCGTGAAAGAAGAAAACATCACTGTAGTGGGTGATGCGACACCACAACCCTCTTCCGTGGGCCGTGACTATGACACCAGCAAGAAAATCACCGAACAAAGCGATGGTTTACTGGCGAAGGTGGGAATGGGTATGGGTTCTGCCGTTGCCGTGTTGTTTCAATCTGGTCGTGACACCATCGACACTGTATTAAAAACCATTCTGCCGTTTATGGCGTTCGTCTCGGCGCTTATCGGCATCATTATGGCTTCCGGTCTTGGCGACTGGATTGCCCACGGTCTTGCTCCGCTGGCTAGCCATCCTCTGGGGCTGGTCATGCTGGCGCTCATCTGCTCCTTCCCGCTGCTTTCACCTTTCCTCGGCCCAGGCGCAGTTATCGCACAGGTTATCGGCGTATTGATTGGCGTGCAGATTGGTCTCGGCAATATTCCGCCGCATCTGGCTTTACCTGCACTGTTTGCCATCAACGCGCAGGCGGCCTGCGACTTCATCCCGGTCGGTTTGTCGCTGGCGGAAGCTCGTCAGGACACGGTTCGCGTCGGTGTCCCTTCTGTTCTGGTGAGCCGCTTTTTAACCGGCGCGCCAACTGTACTGATCGCCTGGTTTGTCTCCGGTTTTATCTATCAATAGAGGCTGAAACATGACCGTTATTTATCAGACCACCATCACCCGTATTGGCGCGAGCGCCACTGACGCCCTCAGCGACCAGATGCTCATCACCTTTCGTGAAGGCGCGCCTGCGGATCTCGAAGAGTATTGCTTCATTCATTGCCACGGCGAGTTGAAAGGTGCACTCCATCCCGGTTTGCAATTTACGCTCGGGCAGCATCGCTATCCGGTGACCGCCGTTGGCAGTGTGGCGGAAGACAACCTTCGCGAACTGGGTCATGTCACCCTGCGCTTCGATGGTTTAAACGAAGCGGAATTTCCGGGCACTGTCCATGTGGCAGGCCCTGTACCCGACGATATCGCGCCGGGATCGGTTTTGAAGTTTGAATCTGTTAAGGAGTAAAAAATGAATCAGGTTGCCGTTGTCATCGGTGGTGGGCAAACCTTAGGCGCGTTCCTGTGCCACGGTCTGGCTGCTGAGGGGTATCGCGTCGCGGTTGTCGATATTCAGAGCGACAAAGCCGCAAATGTGGCACAAGAAATTAACGCCGAATATGGTGAAGGAACAGCGTATGGTTTTGGTGCTGACGCCACCAGCGAGCAAAGCGTTCTGGCGCTCTCTCGTGGGGTAGATGAAATCTTTGGTCGCGTGGATTTGCTGGTCTACAGCGCCGGAATTGCAAAAGCAGCCTTTATCAGCGACTTCCAGCTCGGCGATTTTGACCGTTCGCTACAAGTGAATCTGGTGGGTTATTTCCTGTGTGCCCGTGAATTTTCGCGTTTGATGATCCGCGACGGGATTCAGGGGCGCATTATTCAGATCAACTCGAAATCCGGCAAAGTGGGCAGCAAACACAACTCTGGCTACAGCGCAGCGAAATTTGGTGGCGTCGGGCTGACTCAATCACTGGCGCTGGATCTGGCGGAGTACGGCATTACGGTGCATTCACTGATGCTCGGTAATCTGCTGAAATCGCCGATGTTTCAGTCGCTATTGCCACAATATGCGACCAAGCTGGGTATCAAACCGGATCAAGTCGAGCAGTATTACATCGACAAAGTACCGCTCAAACGCGGCTGCGATTATCAGGATGTGCTGAATATGCTGCTGTTCTACGCCAGTCCTAAGGCGTCGTACTGCACTGGTCAGTCGATCAATGTCACCGGCGGTCAGGTGATGTTCTGATTAACAGCGGAGATCCGTTAAGGATCTCCGCGAGACTAATAAAATGCCTGATGCGCTACGCTCATCAGGCATACAGGACTTCCGCCACTACATTAAGGAAAAGTTATGGTATCCGCACTCATCACCGTCGCCGTTATCGCCTGGTGTGCGCAACTGGCCTTAGGCGGTTGGCAAATTTCTCGTTTTAACCGTGCCTTCGACACACTATGCCAGCAAGGGCGGGTTGGCGTGGGCCGTTCCAGCGGGCGCTTTAAACCGCGGGTCGTGGTCGCCATCGCCCTGGACGATCAGCAACGCATCGTCGACACCTTGTTTATGAAAGGACTGACCGTCTTCGCCCGACCACAAAAAATTCCCGCAATTACCGGTATGTATGCGGGTGATTTACAGCCCGATGTGATCTTTCCCCATGATCCACTATCACAGAATGCTCTATCATTGGCGCTTAAACTGAAACGTGGATAATTTCGTTGTGAATGTTACTTGCTTGCGAAGTTATCATTTTGAAACCTAAATCAGGTAATCACGCCCATGAAACCTCGTCAGCGTCAGGCCGCCATTCTGGAGTATCTGCAAAAGCAGGGTAAATGCTCGGTTGAAGAATTGGCGCAATACTTTGACACCACAGGCACAACCATTCGCAAAGATCTGGTCATTCTGGAACATGCCGGAACCGTCATTCGTACTTATGGCGGAGTGGTGTTGAATAAAGAGGAATCCGATCCGCCAATCGATCATAAAACACTCATCAACACCCACAAGAAAGAGCTGATTGCAGAAGCTGCCGTTAGTTTTATCCATGATGGCGATTCGATCATTCTTGATGCTGGCAGTACCGTTTTGCAGATGGTCCCCCTGCTCTCGCGCTTTAATAACATCACAGTGATGACCAACAGCCTGCATATCGTCAATGCGCTATCCGAACTGGATAACGAACAAACTATCCTGATGCCAGGCGGAACATTTCGTAAAAAATCGGCCTCATTTCACGGGCAACTGGCAGAGAATGCCTTCGAGCATTTCACCTTCGATAAATTGTTTATGGGCACCGACGGCATCGATCTCAATGCGGGCGTAACCACGTTCAACGAGGTTTATACCGTCAGTAAGGCAATGTGCAATGCCGCGCGCGAAGTGATTTTGATGGCGGACTCATCAAAGTTTGGTCGTAAAAGCCCCAACGTGGTTTGTAGTCTTGAAAGCGTCGATAAGCTGATTACCGACGCAGGTATCGATCCAGCGTTTCGTCAGGCGCTGGAAGAAAAAGGGATCGACGTGATCATAACCGGAGAGAGCAATGAGTGAAGCACTACTGAACGCGGGACGTCAGACGTTAATGCTGGAGTTGCAGGAAGCAAGCCATTTACCGGAACGTCTGGGCGATGATTTCGTTCGCGCCGCCAATATCATCCTGCACTGCGAAGGCAAAGTGGTGGTTTCGGGAATTGGCAAATCGGGCCACATTGGTAAGAAAATCGCCGCAACGCTTGCCAGCACCGGCACACCGGCTTTTTTTGTCCATCCGGCAGAAGCACTGCACGGCGATCTGGGGATGATTGAAAGCCGCGATGTGATGCTGTTTATCTCTTATTCCGGTGGCGCGAAGGAACTGGATCTGATTATTCCGCGTCTGGAAGACAAATCTATCGCGCTGCTGGCAATGACCGGAAAACCGACGTCACCGCTGGGCCTGGCGGCAAAAGCGGTGCTGGATATCTCCGTAGAACGCGAAGCCTGCCCGATGCACCTTGCGCCGACTTCCAGCACTGTAAATACCCTGATGATGGGTGACGCGCTGGCGATGGCGGTCATGCAGGCGCGCGGTTTTAATGAAGAAGATTTTGCCCGCTCCCACCCAGCTGGGGCACTGGGCGCTCGCTTGCTGAATAAAGTGCATCATCTGATGCGTCGTGATGACGCTATCCCGCAGGTAGCGTTAACCGCCAGCGTGATGGATGCGATGCTGGAGCTCAGTCGCACCGGTCTGGGGCTGGTGGCGGTATGTGACGCTCAACAACAGGTACAAGGCGTCTTTACCGACGGCGATTTACGTCGCTGGCTGGTTGGCGGCGGCGCACTCACCACGCCAGTTAATGAAGCGATGACGGTCGGCGGCACCACGTTGCAATCGCAAAGCCGTGCCATCGACGCCAAAGAAATCCTGATGAAACGCAAAATCACCGCCGCACCGGTAGTGGATGAAAACGGCAAACTCACCGGCGCAATTAACCTGCAGGATTTCTATCAGGCCGGGATTATTTAATCCTTCAGCCCCAGACGTTTCGCCAGCCGATGCAGGTTGGCGACGTCGGTTTCCAGCATCCGCGCACAGGCGGCCCAGTTGTGATGATTTTGCGCCAGTGCCTGACGAATGGTTTCACGCTGGAACGCTTCTGTCGCTTCACGCAGGTTTTGCTTAACAACGGGCACCGCCGCCACTTCTGGCGGCGGCAACGTCACCTCAGGAAAAGCAAAATGTTGCGCCTCAAGAATCACTTCATCGCCGCTGCGGGTTGCTCTCGCCAGCACTACCGCCCGATGAATAGCATGTTCTAGTTCACGAACGTTCCCCGGAAAATTGTAGTGTTGCAGTAAATTTCGCGCTCCGGCACTTAATACCACTCGGGAGAGCCCCAGCCGCAAACGACACTGCTCGCAGAAATACCCCGCCAGCAGAATGACATCATCGCCCCGCTCACGCAGCGGCGGCACTGAAAGTGGAAACACGCTCAGGCGGTGGAACAAGTCAGCGCGAAATCGCCCTGCCAGTACCTCTTCGCGTAAGTCACGGTTAGTCGCCGCCAGCACGCGCACATCGACCCGCAAACTGCGGTCATCGCCAACGCGTTGAATATCGCCATACTGCAACACCCTCAGCAGCTTGGCCTGCAATGCCAACGACAACTCTCCGATCTCATCGAGAAACAGCGTGCCGTTATCCGCCATTTCAAACTTCCCGCTGCGGTTACTGATAGCACCAGTAAACGCCCCTTTCACATGCCCGAACAACTCACTTTCCGCCACACTTTCCGGCAGTGCGGCACAGTTGAGATAGACCAGCGGATTCACCGCCCTTGGCGAGGCTTCATGAATCGCTTTCGCCACCAGCTCCTTACCGGTTCCCGTCTCACCGCTGATTAAGACGTTGAGATCGGACGCCGCCACAATCTCAATCTCTTTTTTCAGTTGCGTCATGCCAGGGGACAAGCCAATCATCTGCGTCTGTTTCACCGCTTCAAACGGCGTGGCATCGCCTGGCAGCATATTCTGGCTTTCCAGTTGTTCAATCAGCAACGCATTGCTTAACGCTCCCGCCGCCAGCGCGGCAATCAGCCGTAACTCTTCGTCGCTGAAAACATCGAACTGATCGGGCTGCATCCCGTCGAGCGTCAATGCGCCAATCAGGTTTTGCCCGGCAAACAACGGCAGACCAACGCAGGCGTGAACCTTCAGACTCTCCTGCCCGGGAATCAAACCGTCATAGGGATCGGGCAATTCACTGTCTGCGGGAAAGCGCACCACGTCCCCGGCGCGGGCAATCGCTTCCAGCCGTGGATGCCCTTCCAGCGCAAAGCGTCTACCGAGTACATCCTTCGCCAGCCCATCGATGGCAAGCGGAATAAACTGCCGCGAGTCGTAACGTAGCAACGCAGACGCATCGCACTCCAGCACCTGACGCAGCGTGGTGATCAGGCGCTGAAAACGATCCTGATGACCAATCCCACGCTGCAATTCGATGGCGATATTCGCCAGCACATCAACGGAAAAACTCATCTTTGCCTCACTGTCAATTTGACTATAGATATTGTCATATCGACCATTTGATTAATAGTCATTTTGACTACTCATTAATGAGCATGAATTAATTTATACATAAAAATCAATCAGATAAAAAACTGGCACGCAATCTGCAATTAGCAAGACATCTTTTTAGAACACGCTGAATAAATTGAGGTTGCTATGTCTATTGTGGTGAAAAATAACATTCATTGGGTTGGTCAACGTGACTGGGAAGTGCGTGATTTTCACGGCACAGAATATAAAACGCTGCGCGGCAGCAGCTACAACAGCTACCTCATCCGCGAAGAAAAAAACGTGCTGATCGACACCGTTGACCATAAATTCAGCCGCGAATTTGTGCAGAACCTGCGTAATGAAATCGATCTGGCGGATATCGATTACATCGTGATTAACCATGCAGAAGAGGACCACGCCGGGGCGCTGACCGAACTGATGGCACAAATTCCCGATACGCCGATCTACTGTACTGCCAACGCTATCGACTCGATAAATGGTCATCACCATCATCCGGAGTGGAATTTTAATGTAGTGAAAACTGGCGACACGCTGGATATCGGCAACGGCAAACAACTCATTTTTGTCGAAACGCCAATGCTGCACTGGCCGGACAGCATGATGACTTACCTGACAGGCGACGCGGTGCTGTTCAGTAACGATGCTTTCGGTCAGCACTACTGCGACGAACATCTGTTCAACGATGAAGTGGATCAGACGGAGCTTTTCGAGCAGTGCCAGCGTTACTACGCCAATATCCTGACGCCGTTCAGCCGCCTGGTAACGCCGAAAATTACCGAGATCCTGGGCTTTAACTTGCCAGTCGATATGATAGCGACCTCTCACGGCGTGGTATGGCGCGATAACCCGACGCAAATTGTCGAGCTGTACCTGAAATGGGCGGCGGATTATCAGGAAGACAGAATCACCATTTTCTACGACACCATGTCGAATAACACCCGCATGATGGCTGACGCTATCGCCCAGGGGATTGCGGAAACCGACCCATGCGTGGCTGTGAAAATTTTCAACGTCGCCCGAAGCGATAAAAACGAAATCCTGACCAATGTCTTCCGCTCAAAAGGCGTGCTGGTCGGCACTTCTACGATGAATAATGTGATGATGCCGAAAATCGCCGGGCTGGTGGAGGAGATGACCGGATTACGCTTCCGTAACAAACGCGCCAGCGCTTTCGGCTCTCACGGCTGGAGCGGCGGTGCGGTGGATCGTCTTTCCACGCGCCTGCAGGATGCGGGTTTCGAAATGTCGCTTAGCCTGAAAGCCAAATGGCGACCGGACCAGGACGCGCTGGAGTTATGCCGTGAACACGGTCGCGAAATCGCCCGTCAGTGGGCGCTCGCGCCGCTGCCGCAGAGCACGGTGAATACGGTGGTTAAAGAAGAAACCTCTGCCACCACGACGGCTGACCTCGGCCCACGGATGCAGTGCAGCGTCTGCCAGTGGATTTACGATCCGGCAAAAGGCGAGCCAATGCAGGACGTTGCGCCAGGAACGCCGTGGAGTGAAGTCCCGGATAACTTCCTGTGCCCGGAGTGCTCCCTCGGCAAAGACGTCTTTGACGAACTGGCATCGGAGGCAAAATGAGCAACGGCATTGTGATCATTGGTTCGGGCTTCGCCGCCCGCCAACTGGTGAAAAATATTCGCAAACAGGACGCCAGTATTGCATTAACCCTGATTGCCGCCGACAGCATGGATGAGTACAACAAACCGGATCTCAGCCATGTTATCAGCCAGGGGCAACGTGCCGATGACCTCACCCGCCAGACGGCGGGTGAATTTGCCGAGCAGTTTAATCTGCACCTGTTTCCGCACACCTGGGTGACGGATATCGATGCCGAAGCCCATGTGGTGAAAAGCCAGAATAATCAGTGGCAATACGACAAGCTGGTGCTGGCAACTGGTGCCAGTGCCTTTGTCCCGCCAGTGCCTGGACGTGAGTTAATGCTGACGTTAAATAGTCAGCAAGAGTATCGCGCCTGTGAAACGCAACTGCGGAATGCCCGACGCGTGTTGATTGTTGGCGGTGGCTTGATTGGTAGCGAACTGGCGATGGATTTTTGTCGTGCAGGCAAAGCGGTCACGCTAATCGACAACGCTGCCAGTATTCTGGCGTCGTTAATGCCACCGGAAGTAAGCAGCCGCTTGCAGCATCGGTTGACGGAGATGGGCGTTCATCTGCTGTTAAAATCTCAGTTGCAGGGGCTGGAAAAAACGGATTCTGGCATTCTGGCAACGCTGGACCGCCAGCGCAGCATCGAAGTGGATGCGGTAATTGCCGCCACCGGACTGCGCCCGGAAACCGCCCTGGCACGACGCGCCGGGCTGACGATTAATCGCGGCGTTTGCGTCGATAGTTATCTGCAAACCAGTAATGCCGATATTTATGCGCTGGGCGATTGCGCGGAAATTAACGGTCAGGTATTGCCGTTCCTCCAGCCGATTCAACTTAGTGCAATGGTGCTGGCAAAAAATCTTCTCGGCAATAACACGCCGCTGAAACTCCCGGCGATGCTGGTGAAAATCAAAACGCCGGAATTACCGCTGCATCTGGCAGGCGAAACCCAGCGTCAGGATTTACGCTGGCAAATTAATACCGAACGCCAGGGAATGGTGGCGCGCGGTGTTGATGATGCCGACCAGCTTCGCGCCTTTGTGGTCAGTGAGGATCGGATGAAAGAGGCGTTTGGATTGTTGAAAACGTTGTCGATGTAGGCGAGCTACAGTGCCCCAAATGTCGGATGCGGCGCTGACGCGTCTTATCCGACCTACAGGGAACGCATGTGTTGATCACATAATACGTTTATGTCGCATCCTGCACTGTCCCAAAATGTCGGATGCGACGCTGGCGCGTCTTATCCGACCTACGGGGACGCACGTGTAGGCCGGATAAGGCGTTTACGCCGCATCCGGCAATGGTGTCCAAATGCAACACGCTTTATCCGTTCTGGACTTCCCCCGCCCCCCAGCGCGCCGCAGCAATAACCCCCTGCCCCAGAGACAAGCCGCCATCACCCGCCGGTAAACTCTGCGGAAAGAGTAATGTGAAATCAGCGAGATAATGCGCCAGGCGTGTACGCAGCAATCGGTTATGAATAACCCCACCGCTAAATACCAGCGTAGTGATACCGCGCATCGTGGCCTGCTCACGCATCAACGCGGCAACCCCCTGCGCCAGCGCATCATGAAACGCCCACGCGCGTTGATTAACCGGTGCCTGCCAGTTCAGCCACTGCTGCCAGAAAGTGGCGAGATCCAGTTGATTGTCCACCAGCGGTATCGTCACCGGATGCGTCACTCCGTCGCATGAGGCTGCGAGCGCCTCCAGAGCACAAGCCGCTTCACCTTCATAACTTAACGTGGCTGGCGCACAGCCCAGTGCCGCCGCCACAGCATCGAACAAACGCCCACACGACGACGCCAGCGGCGCGTTAATTCCACGCTCAATGGCCCGCGCCAGCACGCTCCAGTTTTGCTGTTGCACACTTGCCGTTTCAGGGTAATTCTGCCACTCCGGCACAAAGCGCAGGCACTGCGCCAGCAGGTTACGCCACGGCTGCTTCGCCGCCAAATCGCCACCAGCAAGCGCCACCGCTGGCAAGCCGCCCAGGTGCTGGCATTCGCGATAGTTCACCCGCAGACACTCGCCGCCCCACAAAGCGCCGTTCTCCCCCATACCGATACCGTCGAGCGTCAACGCAATGACATCACCGCCATCCAGTGGCCAGTGATGTTCTGCCAGACACGCCGCCGCATGAGCATGATGATGCAGCACCGTTTGCGTCGGCAGATTCATCTCACGCGCCCACTGGCTGGAGACATAGCCCGGATGCGCGTCATGCACAACGTATTGCGGGGTGAAATCGTAGATGTTTTGCATCAGGCGTAACGCTTCGCGCCACTGCATCTGGATGCCATCGTCACTTAAATCGCCCAGATGCTGGCTCAACACCGCTTGTTCACCGCGCACCAGGCAGAAGGTATTTTTCAGATCCGCGCCGAGACACAGCACAGGCGGAACATTTTTAAAGCCCGGAGGCAAAGCCAGCGCATCCGGCACATACCCCCGCGAACGGCGCAGCATTTCGCCGCTTTCGCGCACCACCGAATCATCCATCCGCTGCACGATGTCGCGGTTATGTATCAAGAATCCGTCGGCAATGCCCTGCAAATCCGCCAGCGCCTGTTCGTTGCTGATAGCCGGTGGTTTACCGCTCAGGTTGCCGGAGGTCATCACCAGCGGGCATTGCAGTTCCTGTAACAGCAAATGCTGGAGCGGGTTCGCAGGCAACATCACCCCAACTTCGTTAAGGCCAGGGGCGATATCATCACAAAGCTCAGGAACGTATTTTTTATCCACCAGCACAATCGGCGCGGCGGGTGTGGTAAGCAACTGACGGGCAGCGTCTGGTAAACCTTCTGCCACTGGCAACATAACCGCCAGCGGTTTCGCCGGGCGATGTTTGCGCGCCCGCAGTGTCGCCACCGCGTTACTGTTACGCGCATCGCAGGCGAGATGAAATCCGCCAATCCCTTTGATGGCGACAATGTTGCCCATTTTTAACTGTGCGATAGCTGCCTGTAATGCCGCCTCTTGTTCTGCATGTTCACCATGACTTACCCATTCAAGATGTGGGCCACACTCCGGGCAGGCCACCGGCTGGGCGTGGAAGCGACGATCGAGCGGGTCACGGTACTCTTTGTCACAGGCCGGACACAGCGGAAACGCCGCCATCACGGTAAACGGGCGGTCGTAAGGCATCGCGCGAATAATGGTGAAACGTGGGCCGCAGTGGGTACAGTTGATAAACGGATAACGATAACGCCGCTCGCCCGGGGTATTCATTTCAGCAAGACAGGCAGGACAAGTCGCGGCATCGGGAACAATTTGCGTATTCATGACGCCGCCTGTGCTCTGACGGATAGTGAACTCGGTGGGCAGTTGTGACCAGATAAACGGCTCACGCTCGACGCTATCAATACGCGCCAGCGGCGGGCAGTGCTGATGCAACTGCACAAGAAACGTTTCCGGGTCTTCCAGCAGCCGGACTTCCACGCCATCGCCGTCATTACAGACATCGCCGTGAAGATTTAATTGCTGTGCCAGCTGCCAGACAAACGGACGAAAACCGACGCCCTGCACTTTGCCACGAATACGCAGTTGGACACCGCAAGATGTGTTTTTTGCCATTGAGTTATTCCCGCCATCATGAATTGCGTAACCCGCCCTGCCGGACACGACAGCGTCGTATCCGGCAATCACAGGTCGGCGATACCGCCCGCTCCGTATTCTACGAATATTTCCGGGAATTCCTTTGATGCCAGAACAGTTCAGTAAGATTTTTAGAACATCAGCGCCGTACGGCGACGTTTTTCTGCACTCAGTTGTTCAAGTTTATTACGATCGACACAAATCAGCGCATGGGTCGGGCAAGCCGCCATACACGCCGGGCCGTCTTCACGATGGTTACAGAGGTCGCATTTATTGGCTTCGGCTTTGTCAGCCCGTACATTCAGCCCCGCGCCGCTGTTGCGAATCACCGGACGTACCACCACTTCCATCGCGCCATACGGGCAAGCCACAACGCAGGTTTTGCAACCAATACAACGTTCCTGCATCACATGAACAAACCCTTTATCACGACTGATAGCACCATTCGGACAGACGTTAGCGCACGGTGCATCTTCACACTGACGGCAAACTGTCGCCGTGGAAATGTTCACACCTTTAATGACATGGATTCGCGGTAAAAAAGTTTCCGGGGTCAGCGATGCACAGTCCTGATTTTCCTGATGAGAAACCACGCACGCCACTTCACAGGTACGGCAACCAATACATTTACTCGCGTCAGCAATGATGAAACGGTTCATCAAATTCTCCAGCAATGACAGTTAATGCGCCGATACATTCACAAATCATGCCAGTTTTTAATTTACTGTTATTTAAAGAAATTAAATTCTGTAATGCAGGAAAAACGATGTCATCGACACTAGTGACGATGACATGTGATGACAATGTTTATCGCGAAAGAGCAATGAGGGAGTCGCGGCGGATCAGTTTTCCGCTGAAGGTTTTCGGCGGTGTGTAAGCACCACCATCGAGCATAAATATCAGCCGCCCAATTATTTCCTGAATCATCTCAGTCACCGGAATTTTTACGCTGGAGAGCGCCGGAACGGTGTAGGGGGCAATAGCGATATCATCGAATCCGATAACTGACACCTGCTCTGGCACCGCTACGCCGCGCTCGTGTAACGCTTTCATCGCACCTATCGCCATATCGTCGTTACTGGCAACTAACGCGCTAAATTTAGCCCCACGTTCGAGCAACATTTCTACCCCTTCGGCCCCGCTGGCAGGCGTCCATTTACCGTTAGCGATAAGTTTTTCATTGAGCGCAATACCATGCTGCGCCAGCGCGTCTTTATACCCGGCAAGACGTTCAACGCTGGTGGGGGAATCCATCGAACCGGTAAGGAAAGCAATCTCCTGATGTCCGGCGTTTATCAACTCTGCCACGGCGTTAAAGCTGGTCTGTTTATGATCGCACCAGACGCTATGGCTGCTGTTTTTGCGCAGGCGGCGATTAAGCACCATTATCGGCTGACTGTGTGCGTCAATGATGTCATCAATCTCATCCACGCTTAAAAAACGCGGGTAAATCATAATGGCGTCGCAGCGCAAATCCAGCAGATACTGAATCGCCTGGCGCTCTTCTTCGGCGCTGTGTTTACCATCTGCCAATAGCAACTGTCGCCCTTTCTCTTCCGCCATTCGCGCGGCATGAAAGAGTAATTCACTAAAATAAATGCCGTGGTAAAGCGTGTTGGTCACGACCAGCCCCAGCGTCTGAGTACTCTTCGCCGACAGATTGCGCGCCAGCAAGTTTGGACGGTAACCGCTCTCTTCTACCGCCTGAAACACGCGATCTTTAGTCTCCTGGCTGACGTAGCCATTACCTGAAAGCACGCGGGAAACGGTCGCTTTTGAAACCCCGGCGCGCTTCGCCACTTCCAGCATCGTCGTCATCATTTTCATCCCTTTACACGCAATCAACGCAGTGTACTGCACCGTTTGCCGATTGTCCTTGCGCAATCGGCGGGAAAAATATTCAGGTGACCGGTTTCACAAATATAAAAAATGAACAATTAACTCTCTTGCTTATTCAGTGACAACTATTCATGATTTTGTGAAACCGGTTTCCTAATTCCGTTTCAGCATCGGCATTTTTCCGTCACGTCGACTGATAACAACTACATCTACCCTACTGATAACAGGATAAAATCCGATGGCCAAAAATTATGCGGCGCTGGCACGCTCGGTGATAGCGGCACTGGGCGGCGTTGATAACATCTCGGCAGTCACGCACTGTATGACGCGTTTGCGCTTTGTTATCAAAGATGACCAGCTTATCGACAGTCCGACGTTGAAAACCATCTCCGGCGTGCTCGGCGTGGTACGTAGTGACAACCAGTGTCAGGTGATTATCGGCAATACCGTTTCACAAGCCTTTCAGGAAGTCGTCAGCCTGCTGCCGGGAGATATGCAGCCCGCACAGCCCGTGGGTAAACCCAAACTTACGCTACGTCGCATTGGTGCGGGGATCCTCGATGCGCTGATCGGCACCATGTCACCGCTGATCCCGGCGATTATCGGCGGATCGATGGTCAAACTGCTGGCGATGATCCTCGAGATGAGCGGCGTGCTGACAAAAGGATCGCCGACCTTAACCATTCTGAATGTGATTGGTGACGGTGCTTTCTTCTTCCTGCCGCTGATGGTCGCGGCTTCGGCCGCCATCAAATTTAAAACCAATATGTCGCTGGCGATTGCCATCGCGGGTGTTCTGGTACATCCGAGTTTTATTGAACTGATGGCGAAAGCGGCCCAGGGTGAACATGTCGAATTTGCCCTGATCCCGGTCACCGCGGTGAAATACACCTACACGGTGATCCCGGCGCTGGTGATGACCTGGTGCCTGTCATATATCGAACGCTGGGTGGATCGCATTACACCGGCGGTGACTAAAAACTTCCTCAAGCCAATGCTGATTGTGTTGATTGCCGCACCGCTGGCAATCCTGCTGATTGGCCCGATTGGTATCTGGATCGGTAGCGCCATTTCGGCGCTGGTTTACACCATTCATGGTTATCTGGGCTGGCTTTCAGTCGCCATTATGGGCGCGCTGTGGCCTCTGCTGGTAATGACCGGGATGCACCGCGTCTTTACGCCAACCATCATTCAGACCATTGCCGAAACCGGCAAAGAAGGGATGGTCATGCCGTCAGAGATCGGCGCTAACCTGTCGCTGGGCGGTTCATCACTGGCAGTGGCGTGGAAAACGAAAAACCCGGAACTGCGTCAGACGGCGCTGGCTGCGGCGGCATCAGCCATTATGGCGGGGATTTCCGAACCGGCGTTATATGGCGTGGCGATCCGACTGAAACGTCCGCTTATCGCCAGTCTTATCAGCGGTTTTATTTGCGGCGCGGTTGCCGGTGTGGCGGGGCTTGCCAGCCACTCAATGGCAGCGCCGGGGCTATTTACCAGCGTGCAGTTCTTCGATCCGGCGAATCCAATGAGCATCGTCTGGGTGTTCGCGGTCATGGCGCTGGCGGTGGTGCTGTCGTTCATCCTCACACTGTTGCTCGGCTTTGAGGATATTCCTGTTGAGGAAGCGACTGCTGAGGCGCGAAAGCATCAGAGCGCACAACCGACCGTCGCCAAAGAAGTAAGTCTTAATTGAGGATGAAAATGTCAGTATTTCCAGAAGGTTTTTTATGGGGCGGCGCGCTTGCCGCCAACCAGTCTGAAGGTGCGTACCGGGAAGGTGGCAAAGGGCTGACCACCGTCGATATGATCCCACACGGCGAGCATCGAATGGCGGTGAAACTGGGGCTGGAAAAACGTTTTCAGTTGCGCGATGACGAGTTTTATCCCAGCCATGAGGCGACGGATTTTTATCATCGTTATAAAGAAGATATCGCCCTGATGGCAGAGATGGGATTCAAAGTGTTCCGTACCTCAATTGCCTGGAGCCGCCTCTTCCCGCAGGGCGATGAACTGACGCCCAACCAGCAGGGCATTGCTTTTTACCGTTCTGTCTTTGAAGAGTGTAAAAAGTACGGTATCGAACCGCTGGTCACGTTGTGCCACTTCGATGTGCCGATGCATCTGGTCACCGAATATGGCTCCTGGCGTAACCGCAAGCTGGTGGAGTTTTTCAGCCGCTACGCCCGGACCTGCTTTGAAGCATTTGATGGTCTGGTGAAATACTGGCTCACCTTCAATGAAATCAACATTATGTTGCATAGCCCGTTCTCCGGCGCGGGTCTGGTGTTTGAAGAAGGCGAAAATCAGGATCAGGTGAAATATCAGGCTGCGCATCACCAACTGATTGCCAGTGCATTAGCCACCAAAATCGCCCATGAGGTTAACCCGCAAAATCAGGTGGGCTGTATGCTGGCGGGCGGTAACTTCTACCCTTACAGTTGCAAGCCGGAAGATGTCTGGGCGGCGCTGGAGAAAGATCGGGAAAACCTGTTTTTTATCGATGTGCAGGCGCGGGGCGCGTATCCGGCTTACTCTGCCCGCGTATTCCGCGAAAAAGGGGTAACCATCGACAAAGCACCGGGCGATGATGAGATCCTGAAAAACACCGTCGATTTTGTCTCTTTCAGCTATTACGCCTCACGCTGCGCCTCGGCGGAGATGAACGCCAACAACAGCAGTGCGGCGAACGTGGTGAAATCGCTGCGTAACCCATATCTACAGGTAAGCGACTGGGGCTGGGGGATTGATCCACTCGGTCTGCGTATCACCATGAACATGATGTATGACCGCTATCAGAAGCCGCTGTTTCTGGTGGAAAACGGCCTCGGCGCAAAAGATGAACTTGCTGCCAATGGCGAGATTAACGATGACTATCGCATCAGCTATTTACGCGAACATATCCGCGCAATGGGCGAAGCGATTGCAGATGGCATTCCGCTGATGGGCTACACCACTTGGGGCTGTATTGATTTGGTTTCCGCCTCAACGGGTGAAATGAGCAAACGCTACGGTTTTGTCTACGTAGACCGTGACGACGCAGGCAACGGTACGCTGGCGCGCACGCGTAAGAAATCGTTCTGGTGGTATAAAAAAGTGATTGCCAGTAATGGTGAGGATTTAGAGTAAGTAACAGTGCCGGATGCGGCGTGAACGCCTTATCCGGCCTACATGTCGCACGAACCAGGTAGGCCCGATAAGCGCAGCGCATCGGGCAATCTGGCGTTTGCTATCAGTTCTGATTCCCTCATCAAGAACATCCCTGTCCTGATTCCTTACTGAAAAACTACTCTTCTTCCACCGCTAACTGCGCGAATCCGCCATTCCCTTCCCAGCCTTCCAGTCGTTGATAAACGGTTTCTACCGCATCTTTAATCGGCTGGGTCATCGGGTAGTAAAAGCCGACGATATCCGGCTGGATGCCGAGGAAAATCACTTCGCCAATGTCTTCTTTTAACTGGTCGATAAGGTAGTTCAACGGCATGTTATGGGTAGTCATCATAAACATCTCGGCGATATCATCCGGATCGATGATGCGGATCTCGCCGGGGTTTAACCCCATATCCGTGGCGTCGACAATCAGCAGCCGTGTCGGGCGCAGTTCGCGGATGGCGACGATGTCGTTTTCCGGAGCGCTACCGCCGTCAATCACCACCCAGTTACCTTTCGGCGCGGCGGCGCACTTTTCCGCCAGCAGCGGGCCTGCGCCATCATCGCCCATCATGCTATTGCCAACACAAAGTAAAACGTCAGTCACGCAGTCTCCTCACCATCAAATAGATGGCGTTTTCCTGATGAATATCATGCAGCATACTTAACAGCATTGTACTCCATTCTTTCTGCTGCGAAGTTTGCGCTGCCCGGGCTTTATCGAATGCGTTAGCCAGCATCGGCACATGGTTAATGTCGATGACGATCTCACCATATTTCGGCACGCCTTCCATTTTGCGGCGGGCTTCGCTGCCCGCCTCCAGAGTGGCAATCCATGCCAGATAGTCATCCCACGGGCAGGTAAGCGCCGCTTCCAGGCAATCGATAACCCCAAGGTGGTGACCAATCGCCAGGCTGTAATAGACCACCTGCTGCGCCTCGGCGGGCGTAGCATCGTTCTCATCAATAAATTTACGGCTCAGTTGACTGAACACCACCTTTTCACTCATCGGATACGCGCCTCTTCAACAACATGATTCAGATGGCTGACAATCTCGTTCAGACGCGGATCGTTTTCCGCTTCCAGCCAGCGTGCAACCTGTTCTTCGCCCTGCCCTAACTGTGTAAGGTAATCATCGGCAATCTGACGACCGTAACGATAACCCGCCAGGCGGCGTGCTTCGCGATCCACTTTCACACGCAGCGGCTGCACCATATCGCCATGCAGGATCTCCGCCGGTTGTTCATCCTGCTCACCCGGCCCACGGGCGTGAATTTTCTGCTCCAGCAGGCCGAGCGCCATTGCAAAGCCGTATAGCGTAGCGGCAGGCGTTGGCGGGCAGCCAGGGATGTAGACATCTACCGGGACGATTTTATCCGTACCGCCCCACACGCAGTAGAGATCGTGGAAGATCCCGCCACTGTTACCGCAGGCACCGTAGGAGATACAGATTTTCGGGTCCGGCGCGGACTGCCACGCACGCAGCGCAGGGGATCGCATTGCACGGGTGACCGCGCCGGTAAACAGTAAAATATCCGCATGACGCGGTGAAGGAACGACTTTAATGCCGAAGCGTTCTGCATCAAACAGCGGCGAAAGCGTGGCGAAAATTTCGATTTCGCAGCCGTTGCAGCCACCGCAGTCCACGCGGTAAACGTAGGCAGAACGTTTGATTTTTTTCAGTAACGACGCCTTCATGCTGGCGATGGATTCATCCACCGTCATCGGGACCGGAATGCCGTTGGCGTCACGGGGGCCTAATAAATTGCTCATCAGATGGCCTCTTTCATATGGCGAGTCAGTTCAATACGGTCGGACGGCACCAGGCATTTCTGGCGCTTACATTCCGGGCAAGTCTCAAAGCTTTCGCGGTGGTTTTCCGCGCGGCTGTCACCATTGTGCTTAAGCAGCGCAATGGCGTAGTCGATCTCTTTCTGGACGGCGAAAGGACGATTGCAGACGCGGCAGTTGCACAGCGCGAAGCGGGACTGTTGGAGGAAGTCTTCTTTCTTCCACACCGCCAGTTCGTACTCTTGCGACAGTTTGATCGCCGCTGTCGGGCAAACTTCTTCGCAGCGTCCACAGAAGATGCAGCGCCCGAGATTAAACTCCCAGGCCAGCTCTCCTGTGGCGAGGTCGGTTTCAACCGTTAAGGCGTTTGACGGGCAGGCATTGACGCAGGCCGCGCAGCCGATGCACTGCTGCGGGTTCTGCTCTGGCTTACCACGGAAGTTTTTATCAACCGCAATCGGCTCCAGCGGATAAGACGAGGTCGCCGTGCCGGTTTTGATGACTTTTTTGATAAAGGTAAACATGGCGATTCCTTATTTCAGCGGCGAGTTTTTACGCTCAATGCTGTAGCGCTCAAGTTCTTTGTACGGCACCACTTTGCTCTTCTTCTTACGCACATCGACCACGGTCATGCGGTCGGTACAGGAGTAGCAAGGGTCCAGGCTACCGATAATCAGCGGCGCATCGGAAACGGTGTTGCCGCGCAGCATGTAGCGCAGGGTCGGCCAGTTCGCGTAGGTCGCCGCACGGCAGCGCCAGCGGTACAGCTTCTGGTTGTCGCCGGTCATGCTCCAGTGGATATCGTCGCCGCGCGGCGCTTCGGCAAAGCCCAGCGCGAAACGGTGCGGAATGTAGGTAAAGCCTTCCACCATCAGCGGGCCGCCCGGCAGGTTATCCAGACCGTAATCGATCATATTCAGCGCGGTATAGACTTCGTTGATACGCACTTTCAGACGGGAAATAACGTCGCAGCCCTGCTCGCTGTGGACTTCCATTGGCAGCAGGCCATAACCAACAAACGGGTGATCGGCACGGGTATCACGGGCGTGACCGCTGGCACGGACCATCGGGCCAACGTTACTGAAGTCGCGAGCGATTTCCGGGTCCAGACGACCAATGCCGACGGTGCGTTGTTCCATGTTCGGTGTGCTCAGCAGCACATCCACCAGCTCCTGCACTTCACGACGCATCTGTTGTGCCAGCTGGCGGGTCTGGATCATGTCGTCTTTCAGCAGATCGCGACGAATCCCGCCGATCAGGTTCAGGCCGTAGGTTTTACGTGCACCGGTAAGGATCTCTGCCATTTTCATGGAGGTTTCACGCACGCGGAAGAACTGCATAAAGCCGGAGTCGAAGCCGGTAAAGTGACAGGCCAGGCCGAGATTGAGCAGATGCGAGTGCAGGCGTTCTACCTCCAGCAGAATGGCGCGGATCATCTGCGCGCGTTCTGGCACCTGAATACCCATCGCGTTTTCCACCGACGTGGTATAGGCGGTGCTGTGAGCAAAGCCGCAGATCCCGCACACACGGTCAGAGAGGAAGGTCACTTCGTTGTAACCCATACGGGTTTCCGCCAGTTTTTCCATGCCGCGATGGACGTAGAACAGGCGGTAGTCGGCGTCGATAATGTTTTCACCATCGACAAACAGACGGAAGTGACCCGGTTCGTCAGAAGTGACGTGCAGGGGACCAATCGGCACGACGTTGTTTTTCTTGTCGCCCAGTTCGTTGATGAACTCGTAGGTTTCAGCATCGGTAGTCGGTGCCGGACGCTGACGATAATCCATGCTGTCTTTACGCAGAGGATAAAGTTCATCCGGCCAGTCATCCGGCAGCACCAGACGGCGTTCATCCGGCAGACCAACCGGAATCAAACCGTACATATCGCGCACTTCACGCTCGCCCCACACTGCCGCCGGAACGCGCGGCGTCACGGAAGGATACTCCGGTTTGTTGGCGTCAACTTCGACGCGCACCGTTACCCAACACTTAGTCCCCTTCTCCATCGACAGCACGTAATAAACGGCGTAATGACCATTCAGTTTGCGTTCGTCGTTACCAAACAGCACCGACAGCCAGCCCCCCTGCTTGTAGTAGAGAAACTCCACCACTTCCGGCAGGTAGTTCACCTTCACGGTCACGGTCAGCTGATCTTTGGTCTGCCAGGCGTGGTCCAGCACGACGCCCGGAAATGCCTCATTCAGCGCGGCGAGATAATGTTGACCTAATTTTTCTTCAGACATGCTCAAACTCTCTTTAATCACGCCGCCAGCAAGGAGACGAACGCTAAAAATGCAAAGCCAAAACCAGCCCAGGTAATGCGCGGAGTAATATCAAGACGCAGACGGGCCATGCTGTTTTCGAACAGCGCGATAACCAGTACGCCGACCACCAGTTTGACGATGGCAATCACCAGCGCCAGCAGCAGCCCACCGACGGTGAAGGTTTCCATTTGTCCCCACGGAATAAACACCCCGACGAACATCTGCAACACCACCAGCTGTTTCAGGCTGATGCCCCATTTCATGACGCCAAAGCCGCTGCCGCTATACTCAGAGAGCGGACCTTCCTGCAACTCCTGCTCGGCTTCCGCCAGGTCGAACGGCAGTTTGCCCATTTCGATAAAGGTGGCGAATGCACAGGCACAAAGCGCCAGCACCAGCGGGATGCTCTGGCTCAGCGGCCAGTGATAAACGGTGTCGGTGATGTTGCTGATGTTGGTGGAACCGGCAACCTGCGCCGCAACCCACAGACCAAGCAGCAGCATCGGTTCGACCAGCACGCCAAGCATCGCTTCACGGCTCGCGCCGATAGCGGTAAACGGGCTACCAGTATCCAGACCAGAAATGGCAAAGAAGAAACGCGCGATGGCGAAGAGATACAGTAAGGTGATCAAATCGCCCAGTTGCGGCAGCGGAGAACCGACGGTCACCACCGGCAGCGCAGTGGCGATAGTCAGCATGACGCCCACCATCACATACGGCGTCAGGCGGAACACCCAGCCGGAGGCATCCGGGCCAACGCTCTGGCGGCCCAGCAGTTTGATAATGTCGCGATACTCCTGCAACACGCCCGGCCCGCGACGGTTATGCAGACGGGCACGCGCCACACGGGTAATACCGGAGAGCAGCGGCGCAACGGCAAATAGCACCAGCGCCTGAATTAACGGATATAAAACACTCATTCTCAGGCTCCTCGTGAAACAATAATCACCACCAGCACCGCCAGTTCAACCAGCGCCATCCGGCGAAACAGCAACGCACTCCCCTCGCACTGCCAGCCCGGCACCAGAGACACCGGATTCAGCCATTTGCGTAGTTTCAGCACCGGCGCAAACGCCTGTTTCACCGGCATGGCAAAACCGTGAGCGGTAATCACCATTGATTTTTCATGATCGTAGCCGCACACCCAGGCCGCGCCGCGGGAACGCGACGGCAAACGATCGCCTTTGCAAATCGCCATAATGATGAATGGCAGCAGCGGGCAGGCAATCAGCAGCAACGTGATCATGGGTTGAGAAACGGTGGTGTTAGCAGGCTCCAGCGGCAGAGGTACAGCAGCAGAGAGCATCGGCAGCAGCCACGGCGCAGCAACACCGCCAATTACGCAGCAAATCGCCAGTGCCACCACGCTTACGCTCATCAGGAGCGGCGCACTGGTGGCGTTTTCGGCTTCTTTGGTACGCGGCGCGCCGAGGAACGTGACGCCATAGACTTTCGCCATACACATCACTGCCAGCGCACCGGTAATTGCCAGCCCCACAGCGAGCAGCGGCCCCAGCAGACGGGCAACAAACGCGCCACTATTGCTCAGTTTGAAAAAGGATTGATAGATAACCCATTCCCCGGCAAACCCGTTCAGCGGCGGCAACGCAGCCATTGCCATCAGCCCAACTAACATGGCGATGGAGATAACCGGCATTTTCTTGCCAATACCACCGAGTTTTTCGATATCGCGATGACCGGTACGGAACCAGACGCTCCCCGCCCCGAGGAACAGTACGCTTTTGAACAGGCTATGGTTAAGCAGATGGTACAGACCACCAACCAGGCCAAGAGCAATCAGCGCCGGTTGTTCGAGCGCGATACCCGTTACGCCAGCGCCCAGCCCCAGCAGGATGATGCCGATATTTTCCAGGGTGTGGTAAGCCAGCAGGCGCTGGATGTTGTGCTCCATCAGCGCATACAGACCGCCGACGAACGCGGTGATCATGCCGAGTACCAGCAGTGCGATCCCCCACCACAGCGGTGCATTACCGCCCAGTAGTGACAGAGTTAAAATGCCCAGCAGGCCAATTTTCATGACTACCGTGGAAAACAGCGCGGCAGCTGGCGCAGAGGCGTTGGCATGTGCCTGTGGCACCCAGCCGTGCAGCGGAATAATCCCGGCCAGCAGGCCAAAGCCAATCACACCGAGCAGCCAGATATCGGAACCGAGCGGCAGCTGTTGCATACGCATATCCAGCAGGCGCAGATCCAGCGTGCCGTAACGCTGCCACAGCAGCCAGCAGGCAATCGCCAGCAGCAGAGTGCCAAGACGCCCCAGCGCAAACCACAGTTTGCCCTCTTTGCTGTTGCTGGTAAGGAACACCGCGCACAGGGCCATGATTTCGGCCATTACCACGAACATGCCGAGGTTGCTGGCAATGACGGCGCAGACGGCGGCAGCCATCAACATATTGATCTGCAAGCCGTTGCACTTCACCTGCGCGTGGCGATGCCAGTCAATGTTGTAGAGGCTGACAAACAGACCGCACAGGCCGAGCGTAATCAGCCAAATCGCGTTAAGCGGAGAGATTTGCACATCGTAGCTTACCAGCGACAGCGCACCGCTCACGCCAACCGCGCCAGTCAGCACAGTGAAGCCCGCGGCTGCCGTATACAGGCTACCCACCACGCCGCCAATTCCGGCTATCCAGCCACTTAGCGCTTTTTGAAAAGAAAAGAGAAATGCCAGAACAGCGGCGGCGACAAACCACGCCACGCCGCTATTGATCAGGGAAATTGCGCTCATTTAGCCTCTCCACTTTGAGCCTGCTGAAACAAGGTGAGATCGCCAAAGTCCGTGTTAAAAGTCAGCTCACGCTTACGTTTGCTGACGCGGGCGATATCGGTGTTATCCACCAGATGCAGGGCTTTAGTCGGGCACATCCGCACGCAGGCCGGACCTTGTTCATCAAAGCTACAAAGGTCACATTTGACGGCGATCGCGCGAATACCTGGCACCCAGTCAAGCAATGTGCTGACACGCGCCGGAGCAGGCGGTGCCGGTGGCGCTTTCGGGGTATTGGCGTTTGCCGGAATATCCAGCGGACGGCTGCCGGAAAATTCAATTGCGCCAAACGGGCAGGCGATGCCGCACAGTTTGCAGCTTACGCACAGGCTTTCATTCAACTGCACAGCACCATCAACACGAGTGATGGCGTTAACCGGGCAGACCGTTGCGCAGGGTGCATCTTCACAGTGGTGACAGAGCTGCGGCGCAGATTCTTTTTCATTGAGCATCACTCTCAGGCGCGGCATTGATTGCAAGCCGTGCTGGCGATGCGTCTCTGAACAGGCGGCCTCACAGGTGTGGCAGCCGATACAGAGCGTGGAGTCAGCAATTACAAAACGATTCACCAGGCATTCCTCAGGTGATTGTCATTTTTGACGAAAACATGCTGATGAAATGTCATTTTCGACACTCATCGACACGCCCATCCCCAAACAGGCGTAACGCCTGCAAAACGGGCAAAGCCTCAGCTCATGCTGCCGGGCTTTGTCCCTTTACCAGTTGGCTTAAATTCACAGGCACATTGTTTTCAATGGCGGTATATAAGCTGTCGTAAACGCCAGCGATTTTTTCGAGATAGTGTTCCAGAACCTGTTCGCGATCGCGGATGTTGACCTTGCCATCAATCATGCCGTCAATGCTCAGTTGCGCCTGCGCAATCCGCTGTTTGTCTTCGCCATCTTTTGTTTCGACGTAATACTCGATGGTGTGGCTGTTAAAGCCATCCGCCAGGGTGACGTAAATGCGAAAATGTTCAAAAAGGACGAAACAGAGTTCTTTGTCCGGCGCGCAGCTCATGGCGTGATGCAGGCGCGCTTTCGATAACGTGATCCCCTGAACCAGCGAATTGCAGTAGATGTGCCACTGGTCCTGTAGGCGACGATGCCGCTGTGCGATGTAATCGGCTTTCTCGCTTATTTCCCAAATAGTCATTGTCAGGTTACCCGTTTAACAGAGATGCCAGCTTTAAGCATTTTCTGTGCCAACTTTTAATTTATTGTTATTAAAGCGATTTTTAAGCTAAAGATGAATTTCGTCGCCGTGTCGACGTGTCATTTCGACATCATCGACATTATTCACCGCAGGGATAATCAACACTGGCACAATTATTGCTTGTAGCTGGCAATAGTTAATGGGAGGCGATATGCACGAAATAACCCTCTGCCAACGGGCACTGGAATTGATCGAACAGCAGGCCGCAAAACACGGCGCAAAACGCGTAACTGGGGTCTGGCTCAAAATTGGCGCATTTTCTTGTGTCGAAACCAGCTCTCTTGCCTTTTGTTTTGATCTGGTTTGCCGCGGCAGCGTGGCGGAAGGTTGTAAACTGCACCTCGAAGAACAAGAGGCCGAATGCTGGTGTGAAACATGCCAACAGTATGTGACGCTACTGACCCAGCGCGTCCGCCGCTGTCCACAGTGTCATGGTGACATGCTACAGATTGTGGCAGACGACGGTTTACAGATTCGGCGGATAGAAATAGACCAGGAGTGAGCGATGTGTACAACATGCGGTTGCGGTGAAGGCAACCTCTATATTGAGGGTGATGAACATAACCCTCATTCCGCGTTTCGTAGCGCGCCATTTGCCCCGGCGGCACGCCCGAAGATGAAAATCACCGGCATTAAAGCGCCTGAATTTACCCCCAGCCAGACTGAAGAAGGCGACCTGCATTACGGTCATGGCGAAGCGGGCACTCACGCGCCGGGCATGAGCCAGCGTCGGATGCTGGAAGTCGAAATTGACGTGCTGGACAAAAATAACCGTCTGGCTGAACGCAACCGCGCGCGCTTTGCTGCCCGCAAGCAACTGGTGCTCAACCTGGTTTCCAGCCCTGGTTCCGGTAAAACCACCCTGCTGACGGAAACTTTAATGCGCCTGAAAGACAGCGTTCCGTGCGCGGTTATTGAAGGTGACCAGCAAACCGTGAACGATGCCGCACGCATTCGCGCTACCGGCACCCCAGCGATTCAGGTGAACACCGGTAAAGGCTGCCATCTTGACGCACAGATGATTGCCGACGCCGCGCCGCGCCTGCCACTGGACGATAACGGTATTCTGTTTATCGAAAACGTCGGTAACCTCGTTTGCCCGGCCAGCTTCGATCTCGGTGAAAAACACAAAGTGGCGGTGCTTTCCGTTACCGAAGGTGAAGACAAACCGCTGAAATATCCGCACATGTTTGCCGCCGCCTCGCTGATGCTGCTCAACAAAGTTGACTTGCTGCCGTATCTCAATTTCGACGTTGAGAAGTGCATCGCCTGCGCCCGTGAAGTCAATCCAGAAATTGAAATCATCCTTATTTCCGCCACCAGCGGCGAAGGGATGGACCAGTGGCTGAACTGGCTGGAGACACAGCGATGTGCATAGGCGTTCCCGGCCAGATCCGCACTATTGACGGCAACCAGGCGAAAGTCGACGTCTGCGGCATTCAGCGCGATGTCGATTTAACGTTAGTCGGCAGCTGCGATGAAAACGGTCAGCCACGCGTGGGCCAGTGGGTACTGGTTCACGTTGGCTTTGCCATGAGCGTAATTAATGAAGCCGAAGCACGCGACACTCTCGACGCCTTACAAAACATGTTTGACGTTGAGCCAGATGTCGGCGCGCTGTTGTATGGCGAGGAAAAATAATGCGTTTTGTTGATGAATATCGCGCGCCGGAACAGGTGATGCAGTTAATTGAGCATCTGCGCGAACGTGCTTCACATCTCTCTTACACCGCCGAACGCCCTCTGCGGATTATGGAAGTGTGTGGCGGTCATACCCACGCCATTTTTAAATTCGGCCTCGACCAGTTGCTACCGGAAAACGTTGAGTTTATCCACGGTCCGGGTTGCCCGGTGTGCGTACTGCCAATGGGTAGAATCGACACCTGCGTGGAGATTGCCAGCCATCCGGAAGTCATCTTCTGTACCTTTGGCGATGCCATGCGCGTACCAGGGAAACAGGGGTCGCTGTTGCAGGCAAAAGCACGCGGTGCCGATGTGCGCATCGTTTACTCGCCAATGGATGCGTTAAAACTGGCGCAGGAGAATCCAACCCGTAAAGTGGTATTCTTCGGCTTAGGTTTTGAAACCACCATGCCGACCACCGCCATCACTCTGCAACAGGCGAAAGCCCGCGATGTGCAGAATTTTTACTTCTTCTGCCAGCACATTACGCTTATCCCGACGCTGCGCAGTTTGCTGGAACAGCCAGATAACGGTATCGACGCGTTCCTCGCGCCGGGCCACGTCAGTATGGTTATCGGCACTGATGCCTATAATTTTATCGCCAGCGATTTTCATCGCCCGCTGGTGGTCGCTGGTTTCGAACCCCTTGATCTACTGCAAGGCGTGGTGATGCTGGTGGAGCAGAAAATAGCGGCCCACAGCAAGGTAGAGAATCAGTATCGTCGGGTGGTACCGGATGCCGGTAACCTGCTGGCGCAACAGGCGATTGCCGATGTGTTCTGTGTCAACGGCGACAGTGAATGGCGCGGCTTAGGCGTGATTGAATCTTCTGGCGTGCACCTGACGCCGGATTATCAACGATTCGATGCCGAAACACATTTCCGCCCGGCACCGCAGCAGGTCTGCGATGACCCGCGTGCGCGTTGTGGCGAAGTCTTGACGGGCAAATGTAAGCCGCATCAATGCCCGCTGTTTGGTAACACCTGTAATCCTCAAACCGCGTTTGGTGCGCTGATGGTTTCCTCCGAAGGAGCGTGCGCCGCGTGGTATCAGTATCGTCAGCAGGAGAGTGAAGCGTGAATAATATCCAACTCGCCCACGGTAGCGGCGGCCAGGCGATGCAGCAATTAATCAACAGCCTGTTTATGGAAGCCTTTGCCAACCCGTGGCTGGCAGAGCAGGAAGATCAGGCCCGTCTTGATTTGGCACAGCTGGTAGCGGAAGGCGACCGTCTGGCGTTCTCAACCGACAGTTACGTCATTGACCCGCTGTTCTTTCCTGGCGGTAATATCGGCAAGCTGGCGATTTGCGGCACCGCCAATGACGTTGCGGTCAGTGGCGCAATTCCGCGCTATCTCTCCTGTGGCTTTATCCTCGAAGAAGGATTGCCGATGGAGACACTGAAAGCCGTAGTGACCAGCATGGCAGAAACCGCCCGCGCGGCAGGCATTGCCATCGTTACTGGCGATACCAAAGTGGTACAGCGCGGCGCGGCAGATAAACTGTTTATCAACACCGCTGGCATGGGCGCAATTCCGGCGAATATTCACTGGGGCGCACAGACGCTAACCGCAGGCGATGTATTGCTGGTTAGCGGTACACTCGGCGACCATGGGGCGACTATCCTTAACCTGCGTGAGCAACTAGGGCTGGATGGAGAACTGGTCAGCGACTGCGCGGTGCTGACGCCGCTTATTCAGACGCTGCGTGACATTCCCGGCGTGAAAGCGCTGCGTGATGCCACCCGTGGTGGTGTAAACGCGGTGGTTCATGAGTTCGCGGCAGCCTGCGGTTGTGGTATTGAACTTTCAGAAGCGGCACTGCCGGTTAAACCTGCTGTGCGCGGCGTTTGCGAACTGCTGGGACTGGACGCCCTTAACTTTGCCAACGAAGGCAAACTGGTGATCGCCGTTGAACGCAACGCAGCAGAGCAAGTGCTGGCGGCGTTACATTCCCATCCATTGGGAAAAGATGCGGCGCTGATTGGCGAAGTAGTAGAACGTAAAGGTGTTCGTCTTGCCGGTCTGTATGGCGTGAAACGAACCCTCGATCTACCGCACGCCGAACCGCTTCCGCGTATATGCTAATAAAATTCTAAATCTCCTATAGTTAGTCAATGACCTTTTGCACCGCTTTGCGGTGCTTTCCTGGAAGAACAAAATGTCATATACACCGATGAGTGATCTCGGACAGCAAGGGTTGTTCGACATCACTCGGACACTATTGCAGCAGCCCGATCTGGCCTCGCTGTGTGAGGCTCTTTCGCAACTGGTAAAGCGTTCTGCGCTCGCCGACAACGCGGCTATTGTGTTGTGGCAAGCGCAGACTCAACGTGCGTCTTATTACGCATCGCGTGAAAAAGACACCCCCATTAAATATGAAGACGAAACTGTTCTGGCACACGGTCCGGTACGCAGCATTTTGTCGCGCCCTGATACGCTGCATTGCAGTTACGAAGAATTTTGTGAAACCTGGCCGCAGCTGGCCACAGGTGGGCTATACCCCAAATTTGGTCACTATTGCCTGATGCCACTGGCGGCGGAAGGGCATATTTTTGGTGGCTGTGAATTTATTCGTCATGACGATCGCCCCTGGAGCGAAAAAGAGTTCAATCGTCTGCAAACATTTACGCAGATCGTTTCTGTCGTCACCGAACAAATCCAGAGCCGCGTCGTTAACAATGTCGACTATGAGTTGTTATGCCGGGAACGCGATAACTTCCGCATCCTGGTCGCCATCACTAACGCGGTGCTTTCCCGCCTGGATATGGACGAACTGGTCAGCGAAGTCGCCAAAGAAATCCACTACTACTTCGACATTGACGATATCAGCATCGTCTTACGCAGCCACCGTAAAAACAAACTCAACATCTACTCCACTCACTATCTTGATAAACAGCATCCCGCTCACGAACAGAGCGAAGTCGATGAAGCCGGAACCCTCACCGAACGCGTCTTCAAAAGTAAAGAGATGCTGTTGATTAATCTCCACGAGCGGGACGATTTAGCCCCCTATGAACGCATGTTGTTCAACACCTGGGGCAACCAGATTCAAACCTTGTGCCTGTTACCGCTGATGTCTGGCGACACCATGCTGGGCGTGCTAAAACTGGCGCAATGCGAAGAGAAAGTCTTTACCACTACCAATCTGAGCTTACTGCGCCAGATTGCCGAACGTGTGGCAATCGCTGTCGATAACGCCCTCGCCTATCAGGAAATTCATCGTCTGAAAGAACGGCTGGTTGATGAAAACCTCGCCCTGACCGAGCAGCTCAACAATGTTGATAGTGAATTTGGCGAGATTATTGGCCGCAGCGAAGCCATGTACAGCGTACTTAAACAAGTGGAAATGGTGGCGCAAAGTGACAGTACCGTTCTGATCCTCGGTGAAACTGGTACAGGTAAAGAGCTGATTGCCCGCGCGATCCATAATCTCAGTGGGCGTAATAATCGCCGTATGGTCAAAATGAACTGCGCGGCGATGCCTGCCGGATTGCTGGAAAGCGATCTATTTGGTCATGAGCGTGGGGCTTTTACCGGTGCCAGCGCTCAGCGCATTGGTCGTTTTGAACTGGCGGATAAAAGCTCACTATTCCTCGATGAAGTGGGCGATATGCCGCTGGAGTTACAGCCGAAGTTGCTGCGTGTATTACAGGAACAGGAGTTTGAACGTCTCGGCAGCAACAAAATCATTCAGACGGACGTACGTTTAATTGCCGCGACTAACCGCGATCTGAAAAAAATGGTCGCCGACCGAGAGTTCCGTAGCGATCTCTATTACCGTCTGAACGTATTCCCGATCCACCTGCCGCCACTACGCGAGCGTCCGGAAGATATTCCGCTGCTGGCGAAAGCCTTTACCTTCAAAATTGCCCGTCGTCTGGGGCGCAATATCGACAGCATTCCTGCCGAGACGCTGCGCATCCTGAGCAACATGGAATGGCCGGGCAACGTGCGTGAGCTGGAAAACGTCATTGAGCGCGCGGTATTGCTAACACGCGGCAACGTGCTGCAGCTGTCATTGCCAGATATTGCTTTACCAGAACCTGAAACGCCGCCTGCCGCAACGGTTGTCGCCCAGGAGGGCGAAGATGAATATCAGTTGATTGTTCGCGTGCTGAAAGAAACAAACGGCGTGGTTGCCGGGCCTAAAGGCGCTGCGCAACGTCTGGGGCTGAAACGCACGACTCTGCTGTCACGGATGAAGCGACTGGGAATTGATAAATCGGCATTGATTTAACAGATGTGGTTATACTCGATCAACATTCAATGAAAGGAGGCAGTATGGCAGTTTCAGCAAGAAATCAATTAACCGGAACAGTTAGCACAGTAGCAATGGGCGCTGTGAATGATGAAGTAGAACTGACGCTGGCAGGTGGTGCAAAGCTGGTGGCAATTGTGACTCACAGCAGCCAGCAAGCGCTGGGTCTGGCGAAAGGGAAAGAAGCGATTGCCCTGATTAAAGCCCCGTGGGTCACGCTGGCAACGGAAGACTGTGGACTGAAATTCTCTGCTCGCAACCAGTTTGCTGGCAGCGTGTCGACAATCACCGAAGGCGCAGTGAACGCCACTGTCCATATCAAAACGGATGCGGGTTTTGAAATTGTGGCAGTGGTAACAAATGAAAGTCAGGATGAAATGAAACTCACCACTGGCTCGCGCGTTATTGCATTGATCAAAGCATCAGCCATCCTGATTGCCACCAAAGCGTAAACGCCTTATTTGCCGGAGAGTATGGCTCTCCGGCAGATTTATTTCTTTGGACGATATTTTTCTGGCAACTCCGGCACCGGACGCTTGTCATCGATGAGATGACGCACGGTTAAGATCGGATGACGCCACAGCATTCTCGGCCCGGCCCAACGCATAATCTGTTTCATCTCTTCACGCTTTGCAGGCTGGTAACAGTGCACCGGACACTGCTTACAGGCTGGTTTCTCTTCACCGAACACACATTTATCCAGCCGCTTTTGCGCGTAAGCAAACAACGCCTCGTAATGCTCCGGCTCTGCTGACGCCTGCGGGCATTTCGCTTGATAAAGATCGATCATTTTTTTAATCGTCAGTTTTTCACGAGAGATACGCTTGCCGGACATGCTGCCTCCATACTCTTAAGGTGCATTTATATTACAACTTAATTTTAAAGGGGACTATGGCTCTGAAGGAGGAGGTTTCTTCAACCGACGAATTTGGCGATCTTGTTTCATCGTCATCACGCAAAAGCTGCAAAGCAGCATTTTTCGCGGAACCGACATCAAGAACTCACCTTTCGCGTCTTCCCCTGAAATGATTAACTCCGGTATCATGTGCGCCTTATGTGATTACAACGAAAATAAAAACCATCACACTACATTTAACATCAGGGAGCCGGACTTAACCCCATGAGAACAATAGAAAATTTCGACGCCCATACGCCTATGATGCAGCAGTATCTCAAGCTGAAAGCCCAGCATCCCGAGATCCTGCTGTTTTACCGGATGGGCGACTTTTATGAACTGTTTTATGACGACGCAAAACGGGCGTCGCAACTGCTGGATATTTCACTGACCAAACGCGGTGCTTCAGCGGGAGAGCCAATCCCGATGGCGGGGATTCCCTACCATGCGGTGGAAAACTACCTCGCCAAACTGGTGAATCAGGGCGAATCGGTTGCTATTTGTGAACAGATTGGCGATCCGGCGACCAGCAAAGGGCCGGTCGAGCGCAAAGTTGTCCGTATCGTTACGCCGGGCACCATCAGCGATGAAGCGCTGTTGCAGGAACGTCAGGACAACCTGCTGGCGGCTATCTGGCAGGACAGCAAGGGGTTCGGCTACGCCACGCTGGATATCAGCTCCGGGCGTTTTCGCCTGAGCGAACCGGCGGACCGCGAAACGATGGCGGCAGAACTGCAACGTACGAATCCAGCGGAATTACTGTATGCGGAAGATTTCGCCGAGATGTCGCTGATTGAAGGTCGCCGCGGCCTGCGTCGTCGCCCGCTGTGGGAGTTTGAAATCGACACCGCTCGCCAGCAATTGAACCTGCAATTTGGCACCCGAGATCTGGTCGGTTTTGGTGTGGAGAACGCACCACGCGGACTTTGTGCTGCCGGTTGTCTGTTGCAGTATGCGAAAGATACCCAACGCACGACCCTGCCGCATATTCGTTCTATCACTATGGAACGTCAGCAGGACAGCATCATTATGGATGCCGCGACGCGTCGTAACCTGGAAATTACTCAGAACCTGGCCGGCGGTGCGGAAAATACGCTGGCTTCAGTGCTCGACTGTACTGTAACGCCGATGGGTAGTCGTATGCTGAAACGCTGGCTGCATATGCCAGTGCGCGATACCCGCGTGTTGCTTGAGCGCCAGCAAACTATTGGCGCATTGCAGGATTTCACCGCCGAGCTGCAGCCGGTACTGCGTCAGGTCGGCGACCTGGAACGTATTCTGGCGCGTCTGGCTTTACGAACTGCTCGTCCACGCGATCTGGCCCGTATGCGTCACGCTTTCCAGCAACTGCCGGAGCTGCGCGCGCAACTGGAAGGTGTCGATAGCGCCCCGGTACAAGCACTGCGTGAGAAGATGGGCGAGTTTGCCGAACTGCGCGACCTGCTGGAGCGAGCAATCATCGACACGCCGCCGGTGCTGGTACGCGACGGTGGTGTTATTGCGACTGGTTATAACGAAGAACTGGATGAATGGCGTGCGCTGGCTGACGGCGCGACCGATTATCTGGAGCGTCTGGAAGTCCGCGAGCGTGAACGTACTGGCCTGGACACCCTGAAAGTCGGCTTTAACGCGGTTCATGGTTATTACATTCAGATCAGCCGTGGACAAAGCCATCTGGCACCCATCAATTACATGCGTCGCCAGACGCTGAAAAACGCCGAGCGCTACATTATTCCAGAGCTAAAAGAGTACGAAGACAAAGTTCTCACTTCAAAAGGCAAAGCACTGGCACTGGAAAAACAGCTTTATGAAGAGTTGTTCGACCTGCTGTTGCCGCATCTGGAAGCGTTGCAACAGAGCGCGAGCGCGCTGGCGGAACTCGACGTGCTGGTGAACCTGGCGGAACGGGCCTATACGCTGAACTACACCTGCCCGACCTTTATTGATAAACCGGGTATTCGCATCACCGAAGGCCGCCATCCGGTGGTTGAACAGGTGCTGAATGAGCCGTTTATCGCCAACCCGCTGAACCTGTCGCCGCAGCGTCGCATGTTGATCATTACCGGTCCGAATATGGGCGGTAAAAGTACCTATATGCGCCAGACCGCACTGATTGCGCTGATGGCCTACATCGGCAGCTATGTACCGGCACAAAAAGTCGAGATTGGACCTATCGATCGCATCTTTACCCGCGTAGGGGCAGCGGATGATCTGGCATCCGGGCGTTCAACCTTTATGGTGGAAATGACCGAAACCGCCAATATTTTACATAACGCCACCGAGTACAGTCTGGTGCTGATGGATGAGATTGGGCGTGGAACGTCCACTTACGATGGTCTGTCGCTGGCGTGGGCGTGCGCGGAAAATCTGGCGAATAAGATTAAAGCGTTGACGTTGTTTGCTACCCACTATTTCGAGCTGACCCAGTTACCGGAGAAAATGGAAGGCGTCGCCAACGTGCATCTCGATGCACTGGAGCACGGCGACACCATTGCCTTTATGCACAGCGTGCAGGATGGCGCAGCGAGCAAAAGCTACGGCCTGGCGGTTGCAGCTCTGGCCGGCGTGCCAAAAGAGGTTATTAAGCGCGCACGGCAAAAACTGCGTGAGCTGGAAAGCATTTCGCCGAACGCCGCCGCTACGCAAGTGGATGGTACGCAAATGTCTTTGCTGTCAGTGCCAGAAGAAACGTCGCCTGCGGTCGAAGCACTGGAAAATCTCGACCCGGATTCACTGACTCCGCGTCAGGCGCTGGAGTGGATTTATCGCTTGAAGAGTCTGGTGTAATAACAATTCCCGATAGTCTTTTGCTATCGGGAATATTAACGACAACTGACGAATCAAATAAAAATACCCTGTATAATAGGAAATCTTATTTTACAGGGTAAAACCATGCCATCTACACGCTACCAAAAAATCAATGCCCATCACTATCACCATATATGGGCCGTTGGTGATATTCATGGTGACTATCAATTATTACAATCCCGCTTACATCAACTCTCTTTTTGTCCTGAAACCGACTTGCTTATTTCTGTCGGCGATAACATCGATCGTGGGCCCGAGAGTCTTAACGTGCTGCGCCTGTTAAACCAGCCCTGGTTTATCTCCGTCAAAGGCAACCACGAAGCGATGGCGCTTGAGGCATTCGAAACTGGCGATGGAAATATGTGGCTTGCCAGCGGTGGTGACTGGTTTTTCGATTTAAATGATTCAGAGCAACAAGAGGCAATAGATCTGTTGCTGAAATTCCATCACCTTCCACATATTATTGAAATCACTAACGACACCATAAAATATGTCATCACACATGCAGATTATCCGGGGAAGGAGTATCAGTTTGGCAAAGAAATAGCGGAGAGCGAATTACTCTGGCCTGTTGATCGTGTGCAGAAATCACTTAATAGCGAATTACAAAAAATAAACGGTGCCGACTTCTTTATATTTGGTCATATGATGTTTGATAACATTCAGACGTTCGCTAACCAGATTTATATAGATACCGGATCGCCGAAAAGCGGGCGGCTGTCATTTTATAAAATAAAGTAGTCTCATGCTTCTTCTGTGAAGCATGAGTAACCCGGCGTTATTGCAGGTCATTATTCATTTTTCGCTACCAGCAAAGAGAGATCCAGCTTCGCCAGCGCGCGGCTGGCACTCTCCGGCAGACCGTCGTCAGTAATGATCTGATCAAACTCGCTTAATGGTAACGCCAGCCATGTCGCCACCTGTCCATATTTCGTCGCATCACAGACCAAAACTCGCTGGCGGCTGGCACTGGCAATCGCCCGTTTCACCGTGACTTTATCTTCTGCTGGCGTAGAGATCCCCCGCACACTCCATGACGATGCAGAAATAAAAGCCTGATCAATCATCAGGCTACGCAGCATGGTCGCAGCGGCTTCCCCAACACAGGAACGGTTTTCCCGACACACTGCGCCGCCAGTGTGAATAATTGTGCAATTACTGTTGTCGAGCAAGTAGTCCGCAATAACGAAGTCGTTAGTAACCACTGTGAGTGGCTCCATGTGAATCAGATGCTGTGCAATCGCTAACGTGGTCGTTCCCGCATCCAGATAGATACAACGTCCCGGCTGAACAAGACTTGCCGCCAGCTTGCCAATAGCCGCTTTTTGCGTCATTGCCAGCGCAGTTTTTACCTGATGAGAAGGTTCATGCGCCACGCGTCCCGGAGACTGGACGCCTCCGGACACCAGCACAACGGCTCCCTGCTGCTCCAGTTTTTGTAAATCCCGACGAATAGTCATATGTGACACATTCATTCTGTCCGTTAGTTCAGCAATACTGACAATGCCTTTTTCAGCTACCATCTCAAGGATGATTTGGCGACGCTCTACGGGTATCAACTTTTGCTCCTTCCTTTGTCCTGCGGACATTCTACGCTATTTGCCTGCGAAACGTGCGCGGCGCAACTAACGCTTAGTTCACATAAAATAACACACAATGTTAATTTTTGTGAATCAGCTCACCATATCGTTATCTTTCCGCGCTTATATTCACAACATCAAACAAAATATCACTTAAATTAACAAGGAGAGCAGATGAAAACGGGATCGGAGTTTCATGTCGGTATCGTTGGCTTAGGGTCAATGGGAATGGGAGCAGCACTGTCATGTGTCCGCGCAGGTCTTTCTACCTGGGGCGCAGACCTGAACAGCAATGCCTGCGCTACGTTGAAAGAGGCTGGTGCTTGCGGAGTTTCTGATAACGCCGCGACGTTTGCCGAAAAACTGGACGCTCTGCTGGTGCTGGTGGTCAATGCGACCCAGGTTAAACAGGTGCTGTTTGGTGAAACAGGCGTTGCACAACATCTGAAACCCGGTACGGCAGTAATGGTTTCTTCCACTATCGCCAGTGCTGATGCGCAAGAAATTGCTACCGCTCTGGCTGGATTCGATCTGGAAATGCTGGATGCGCCAGTTTCTGGTGGTGCAGTAAAAGCCGCTAACGGTGAAATGACTGTCATGGCCTCCGGTAGCGATATTGCCTTTGAACGACTGGCACCCGTGCTGGAAGCCATTGCCGCAAAAGTTTATCGCATCGGTTCAGAACCGGGACTGGGTTCGACCGTAAAAATTATCCACCAGTTGTTAGCGGGCGTACATATTGCTGCCGGAGCCGAAGCGATGGCGCTTGCAGCCCGTGCGGGGATCCCGCTGGATGTGATGTATGACGTCGTGACCAATGCCGCCGGAAATTCATGGATGTTCGAAAACCGGATGCGTCATGTGGTGGATGGCGATTACACCCCGCATTCAGCCGTCGATATTTTTGTTAAGGATCTTGGTCTGGTTGCCGATACCGCCAAAGCCCTGCACTTCCCGCTGCCATTGGCCTCAACGGCATTGAATATGTTCACCAGCGCCAGTAACGCGGGTTACGGGAAAGAAGACGATAGCGCAGTTATCAAGATTTTCTCTGGCATCACTCTACCGGGAGCGAAATCATGATCAAGATTGGCGTTATCGCCGATGATTTTACCGGCGCGACGGATATCGCCAGTTTTCTGGTGGAAAACGGTCTACCAACGGTACAAATTAACGGTGTTCCAACAGGTAAAATGCCGGAAGCAATCGACGCACTGGTGATCAGCCTGAAAACGCGCTCCTGTCCGGTGGTTGAAGCCACACAGCAATCGCTGGCGGCTCTGAGCTGGTTGCAACAGCAAGGTTGCAAACAGATCTATTTCAAATACTGCTCTACTTTCGACAGTACTGCGAAAGGTAATATCGGCCCGGTTACCGATGCATTAATGGATGCTCTCGACACGCCGTTTACGGTCTTCTCTCCGGCCCTGCCGGTCAACGGACGTACGGTTTATCAGGGGTATTTGTTCGTAATGAATCAACTGCTGGCCGAATCCGGAATGCGCCATCACCCGGTAAATCCCATGACCGACAGCTATCTTCCCCGTCTGGTTGAAGCGCAATCCACAGGGCGCTGCGGCGTCGTTTCGGCACATGTTTTCGAACAAGGTGTGGATGCCGTTCGTCAGGAGCTGGCTCGCTTACAGCAAGAGGGCTATCGCTACGCGGTGCTTGATGCGCTGACCGAACACCATCTGGAAATTCAGGGGGAAGCCTTGCGCGATGCCCCACTGGTAACGGGCGGTTCTGGTCTGGCGATTGGCCTGGCCCGGCAGTGGGCGCAAGAAAACGGTAACCAGGCTCGCGAAGCAGGGCGTCCGCTCGCTGGGCGCGGCGTAGTGCTCTCCGGTTCATGCTCTCAAATGACCAACCGCCAGGTGGCACATTACCGTCAAATTGCACCAGCCCGTGAGGTTGATGTGGCACGCTGCCTCTCAACCGAAACTCTGGCCGCTTATGCACACGAGCTGGCAGAGTGGGTTCTGGGCCAGGAAAGTGTACTTGCTCCACTGGTTTTTGCCACCGCCAGCACTGACGCATTGGCAGCAATTCAACAGCAATACGGTGCACAAAAAGCCAGTCAGGCAGTGGAAACACTGTTTTCTCAACTAGCGGCGCGGTTAGCAGCGGAAGGCGTGACACGCTTTATTGTCGCAGGCGGTGAGACCTCCGGCGTAGTCACACAGAGCCTGGGCATAAAAGGTTTTCATATTGGCCCAACCATTTCCCCCGGCGTGCCGTGGGTAAACGCACTGGATAAGCCTGTCTCACTCGCCCTTAAATCTGGCAACTTCGGTGATGAAGCCTTTTTTTCACGAGCCCAAAGAGAGTTTTTATCATGAGCGATTTCGCAAAAGTAGAGCAGTCTTTGCGAGAGGAGATGACGCGGATTGCCAGTTCATTCTTTCAGCGCGGATATGCAACCGGTTCGGCTGGCAATCTGTCGCTGCTTTTACCTGACGGGAATTTACTGGCGACACCGACAGGTTCATGCCTGGGCAATCTCGATCCGCAGCGGCTTTCCAAAGTCACCGCGGATGGCGAATGGTTAAGTGGTGACAAACCCTCGAAAGAGGTGCTCTTTCATCTGGCGCTGTATCGCAACAATCCGCGCTGTAAAGCGGTAGTGCATTTGCACAGTACGTGGTCGACGGCGCTTTCCTGCCTGCAAGGGCTGGACAGCAGCAACGTTATTCGTCCGTTCACACCATACGTGGTGATGCGGATGGGTAATGTCCCGCTGGTGCCCTATTACCGACCGGGCGATAAACGCATCGCACAGGATCTGGCGGAACTGGCAGCAGACAATCAGGCTTTTTTACTGGCAAATCATGGCCCAGTGGTTTGCGGTGAAAGCCTGCAAGAAGCCGCCAACAATATGGAAGAGCTGGAGGAAACGGCAAAGCTGATTTTTATTCTCGGTGACCGCCCGATCCGTTATCTGACCGCAGGTGAAATTGCGGAATTAAGGAGTTAATGCAATGCCTCGTTTTGCAGCTAATTTATCCATGATGTTCACCGAAGTGCCTTTTATTGAACGCTTCGCCGCAGCGCGAAAAGCCGGGTTCGATGCTGTGGAGTTTCTGTTTCCCTATGACTACTCCACCCAGCAAATCCAGCAGCAACTGGTGCAAAACCATCTGACACTGGCGCTGTTCAATACCGCTCCCGGAGATATTAATGCGGGAGAATGGGGATTATCCGCCCTTCCCGGACGTGAGCACGAAGCACGCGCAGACATCGACCTGGCACTGGAATATGCATTGGCGCTCAATTGTGAACAAGTCCATGTGATGGCAGGCGTCGTGCCCGCTGGCGAAGATGCTGAACGGTACCGGGCAGTATTTATTGATAATCTCCGCTACGCTGCCGACCGCTTTGCGCCACACGGCAAGCGAATATTGGTTGAAGCACTCAGCCCCGGCGTTAAGCCTCATTATCTCTTCTCCAGCCAGTATCAGGCACTGGCTATTGTTGAAGAGGTTGCGCGAGATAACGTGTTTATTCAACTGGATACTTTCCATGCGCAAAAAGTAGATGGCAACCTGACACATTTAATCCGCGACTACGCCGGGAAATATGCGCACGTACAAATTGCCGGACTACCTGATCGACATGAACCGGACGATGGAGAAATCAACTATCCGTGGCTGTTCCGCCTGTTCGATGAAGTGGGATATCAGGGCTGGATCGGTTGTGAATACAAACCTCGTGGCCTCACCGAAGAAGGGCTTGGCTGGTTTGACGCCTGGCGCTAATTCGCTCAATCCCTAATTACAACGTACCCATACATCCCCCCATCTACGGATGGGGTAGGTTAACTATAACTTTCAGACAGGGTTTCCCATGTCCACAATTACATTGTTATGCATTGCGTTAGCTGGCGTAATCATGCTGTTGCTACTGGTCATCAAGGCAAAGGTACAACCATTCGTTGCTCTGCTCCTCGTCAGCCTGTTAGTCGCACTTGCGGCGGGTATACCGGCGGGCGAAGTGGGTAAAGTGATGATCGCCGGGATGGGCGGTGTGCTTGGTTCCGTCACTATTATTATTGGTCTGGGCGCTATGCTGGGGCGTATGATCGAACACTCTGGTGGTGCAGAGTCACTGGCTAATTATTTCAGTCGCAAGCTAGGTGACAAACGAACTATCGCTGCGCTGACTCTGGCAGCGTTCTTCCTCGGTATTCCCGTCTTCTTTGATGTCGGCTTTATTATTCTTGCGCCAATCATTTACGGTTTTGCCAAGGTTGCCAAAATATCACCACTCAAATTTGGCCTGCCTGTCGCTGGGATCATGCTCACTGTTCACGTGGCGGTACCGCCGCATCCAGGCCCTGTCGCCGCAGCGGGGTTACTCCACGCAGACATCGGCTGGCTAACCATCATCGGTATTGCGATTTCTATTCCCGTAGGGATTGTTGGCTACTTTGCAGCGAAAATAATCAATAAGCGCCAATATGCGATGTCGGTCGAGGTACTGGAACAGATGCAACTGGCTCCGGCCAGTGAGGAAGGCGCGACAAAATTAAGCGATAAAATAAATCCACCGGGCGTCGCGCTGGTCACCTCGCTAATTGTTATTCCTATCGCGATTATCATGGCGGGTACGGTTTCTGCAACACTGATGCCGCCTTCGCATCCCCTGCTTGGTACGCTACAGTTGATCGGCTCACCAATGGTAGCTCTAATGATTGCGCTGGTGCTGGCATTCTGGTTATTGGCTTTACGTCGCGGCTGGAGCTTACAACACACCAGCGACATTATGGGCTCTGCCCTTCCCACTGCGGCGGTAGTGATTTTGGTTACTGGTGCTGGAGGGGTATTTGGTAAAGTGCTGGTGGAATCGGGCGTCGGTAAAGCCCTTGCCAACATGTTACAAATGATTGACCTGCCTCTGTTACCAGCCGCATTTATTATTTCACTGGCGCTGCGTGCATCGCAGGGGTCAGCAACCGTAGCAATCCTGACAACCGGCGGGTTACTCTCAGAAGCGGTGATGGGATTAAATCCGATTCAGTGCGTATTGGTGACGCTGGCAGCCTGCTTTGGTGGGCTTGGCGCGTCGCATATTAATGACTCAGGGTTCTGGATTGTGACCAAATATCTGGGGTTGTCGGTAGCAGACGGGCTGAAAACCTGGACAGTGTTAACGACCATTCTCGGTTTTACCGGATTCTTAATTACCTGGTGCGTATGGGCGGTAATTTGACCTTAATAAAAAGGTCCGATGGGCATCGGACCTTTTATTTAGCGCTTACCTTCCGCCAGCAGCGGCGGGATGCTCGGCACCATCGGCGCGTCATCAATATCTTTCTGCGTCATGCGGAACGCTTCGGGATAATGTTCGCGGCTGGTGCGGCGTAGCGGTTCGGTATCGCGCCAGGTATAGAGGCAATGCTGGCACTGGTAGACCATCCAGACATCTTTTACCGGCGATTTCGCCATCACTTCAATCTGTTCATCGGCACAACGTGGACAAATCATCTTGTTCTCCTTATTGACGTGCGGCCAGCATAGCGGTCAGTTTTTCAGCCCAGGCTTTGGTTTCCGGTAAGTCCACCACCGGCTGGCTGTAGTGACCACGGTTGTCCGGGGCGACAGGCGTGGTGGCGTCGATAATCAGCTTGTCGGTGATCCCCGCCGGACTTGAGCCAGGGTCGAGTTCCAGCACGGACATATTCGGCAACTGTACCAAATCCCCTGCCGGGTTCACTTTCGAGGAGAGCGCCCACATCACCTGCGGCAGGTTGAACGGATCAACGTCTTCATCGACCATAATCACCATCTTCACGTAGCCCAGACCGTGCGGCGTGGTCATCGCACGCAGGCCCACCGCGCGGGCAAAGCCGCCGTAGCGTTTTTTGGTGGAGATAATCGCCAGCAGGCCGTGGGTGTACATGGCGTTTACCGCCTGCACTTCTGGGAACTCGGCTTTCAGTTGTTGATACAGCGGCACGCAGGTGGCAGGCCCCATCAGGTAGTCGATTTCGGTCCACGGCATACCAAGATAGAGCGATTCGAAAATCGGTTTGGTACGGTAAGAGACTTTATCGATACGCACCACGGTCATGTTACGCCCGCCGGAGTAGTGGCCGGTAAACTCACCGAACGGCCCTTCAATCTCACGTTTACGACTTTCGATAACCCCTTCGAGGATCACTTCCGAGCCCCACGGCACATCAAAACCGGTCAGCGGGGCGGTGGCGATCGGGTACGGGCTTTCGCGCAGCGCGCCTGCCATTTCGTACTCAGACTGATCGTATTTCAGCGGCGTGGCCCCCATTAGGGTGATGATCGGATCGTTACCGAGTGTGATGGCAATCGGCAGATCTTCACCGCGCTCTTCTGCTTTATGCAGATGCAGGGCGATATCGTGCATCGGCACCGGTTGCAGGCCGAGCTTACGCTTGCCCTTCACTTCCATGCGGTAGATGCCGACGTTCTGCTTGCCGAAGTTATCCGGGTCGAGCGGATCGCGGGAAACCACGCACGCTTTATCGAGATAGAAACCGCCATCACCGTCGTTTAAACGAAACAGCGGCAGAATATTGAACAGGTTGATCTCGTCGCCATCGACGGTGTTCTGCGCCCAGGCTGGATTGGCGCGGCGCTCCGGGGCAATGGGGAAGTTATCCCAGCGGCGGATAAACTCATCAATCTGTTTTTTAACCGGGGTGTTTGGCGGCAGGCCGAGGGAAATCGCGTGGTTCTGCCAGGAACCGATGGTGTTCATTGCCACGCGGGCATCGATAAAGCCGCGAATATTATCAAACCAAAGCGCGGGCGCGCCGTCGCCGATACGCCCGGTGGCGTTGGCTGCGGCTGCCAGATCCGGTTCCGCGTTCACCTCTTCGCTGATTTTCAGTAACTGGCCGTGGTCATCAAGCGCCTGTAAAAAGCTGCGTAAATCATCAAATGCCATTATTCATTCTCCTGAGAAAAATTCCGGGCCTGCGGCAATCCTTGCCAGCGCCTGGCGTGGGGATGTTCGAGGCCAAATTGATCCAGCACGCGGGCTACCACGTGGTGGACAATGTCATCTACCGTTTCGGGATGGTTATAAAAGGCAGGCATCGGCGGCACCATCGCCACGCCCATGCGTGAAAGTGCGAGCATATTTTCGAGATGGATGGTGCTAAGCGGCGTTTCACGCGGCACCAGCACTAGTTTGCGGCCTTCTTTGAGCACGACGTCCGCCGCGCGCCCCACCAGGCCATCGGCGTAACCAGCGCGGATACCGGCGAGCGTTTTCATACTGCATGGAATAACGATCATGCCGTCGGTACGAAAGGAACCTGAGGAGATGGTCGCCGCCTGATCCGCCGGGTTATGGCTGAAGTCTGCGAGGGCGGCAACATCGCGAGCGCTGTAAGGCGTTTCCAGTTCAATCGTGGTTTTCGCCCACTTCGACATCACTAGATGAGTCTCGACATTCGGCATCTCCCGCAGCGCTTGCAGTAATGCCACACCAAGAGGCGCACCGGTAGCCCCTGTCATCCCGACGATCAGTTTCATTGCTTACTCTCTTAATTGTTCGTATACGAACGTTATTATTAACATACTCCTTCATTTCCACAGCGGCAAGGATTGAAAAGTAACAACATCTTCTTCGTCACTGAAAAACCGCTATGATAGCGACAGAGAATTAGCCCGGAGTTTACATGGCGTTACGAAATAAAGCGTTCCATCAGTTACGACAGCTTTTTCAGCAGCATACAGCTCGCTGGCAGCACGAGTTACCTGACCTGACCAAACCACAGTACGCGGTGATGCGCGCCATTGCTGATAAGCCTGGTATCGAACAGGTGGCACTGATAGAAGCAGCAGTCAGCACCAAAGCAACGCTGGCAGAAATGTTGGCAAGAATGGAAAATCGTGGCTTAGTCAGACGTGAACATGACGCCGCTGACAAGCGGCGTCGCTTTGTCTGGCTGACTGCCGAAGGAGAAAAGGTACTTGCTGCGGCGATCCCCATTGGTGACAGTGTGGATGAGGAATTTTTGGGGCGTTTGAGTGCAGAAGAGAAGGAGCTGTTTATGCAGTTGGTGCGCAAGATGATGAGCAAATAGGATGCTGATTGCCGGGTAGGACGCTGACGAGTCTTATCCAGGCGACAAAACACACCGACTTCCCAAACAAAAGAATAAATATCCTCCGGCATAGCCGGAGGTTTTTCAAATGCGCCTATAAGGCTCTC
>ERZ824978.97-NODE-97-length-128165-cov-6.216907_pt1 | contig 128165 bp, 132 predicted proteins | sample MGYA00519860_ERZ824978 | MGnify/ENA primary metagenome ERZ824978 (study PRJEB31778, sample SAMEA3449184) | human gut metagenome | biome: human gut; feature: human-associated habitat; material: faeces | place: United Kingdom | collected 2010/2012 ... | reverse complement strand
AGCGTCTGCCTCCGGAGCAGAAGGCCGTTGGTTCGAATCCAACATGGGGCACCATCGAACGTAAGACCGTCCGAACCTCGCATGGTCCGGGCGGTTTTCTTATACCGACGCGACGTGATGGGACGTGGTATGGCAACAACGGATATCGAGCGCGGACTCTCGACCGCCGAGGTCGAGGAGCGCATCGCCGCCGGTAAGATCAACCGCAACATGGAGCTCAAGACCAAGTCGGTCAAAGAGCTCATCATCGAGAACCTCTGCACGCTGTTTAACTTGATCAACGTGGTCTTGGCGTTTTTGGTGTTGCTGACCGGTTCGTTTAAGAACCTGACGTTCCTGTTCGTGGTGTTCTTGAACACGGCAATTGGCGTCATTCAGTCCATGCGTTCTAAGCGGATGGTCGACAAGCTTACGCTGCTCACCTCTAAGAAGGCCATCGCGGTGCGCGACGGCGCCGAGGTGGAGCTCGATCTGGACCAGATCGTGCTCGACGATATCATTCGCCTGGGGCGCGGTGACCAGATTCCCGCCGACGCCGTGGTGGTGTCGGGCGAGGCGCTCGTCAACGAGAGTCTGCTGACGGGCGAGAGCGACCTCATTAAGAAACAGCCAGGCTCCGAGCTCATGAGCGGCAGCTTTATCGACTCGGGCCTGCTGCGCGCCCGCGTGATCCATGTCGGCGCCGATAACTACGTGGCAAAGATCAACAACGAGGCCAAGTACGTCAAAAAGGTCAATTCCGAGATCATGAACGCGCTCAACGCCATCGTGCGGTTCGCGAGCATTATCATGATTCCGCTTGGTCTGGCACTCTTTGCCTCGAGTGTGAGCGAGCTGTGGGATGCCGCGGGAACCCCGGGCGATAGCGCGCTTTCCTGGTGCTTCTCCGAGCTGCTGGCCGGTCGTGTGCCTTCTTCGGCGCTGCTTTCCACGGTGGGTGCCCTGCTGGGCATGATTCCGCAGGGCCTGGTGCTGCTGACCTCGTCGGTGCTCGCGATTGCCACGGTGCGTCTAGCGCGTCGCAAGGTGCTGGCACAGCAACTCTACTGCATCGAGACGCTCGCGCGCGTCGACGTTTTGTGCCTGGACAAGACGGGCACCATCACCTCGGGCCGTATGGAGGTCGAGGGCACCTATCCGCTGCCTGTTGAGGGTGTTGGCTTTGGCACGGACTCGGACGAGGCTGCTGTTCCCGTCGAGACCACGGTGCTCGACTTTGCGCTCGCCAACGTGGCACGTGCGACCTCGGCGGATGCCAACGAGACCTGCCAGGCGCTGCTCAACTATTACGCCGATCGTCCGGTCGAAGTTTCCGAGCCGCTGTCGGTCATTCCGTTCTCGTCGTCCAAAAAGTGGAGCGGCGCGTCGTTTGCGCAGGGCTCCTATGTGATGGGCGCTGCGCAGTTTGTGCTCTCTGATCGCACATTTGCGCAGGTCGAGAATCGTGTGGCCGAGCTCGCCGATACCTGCCGCGTGCTCGTGGTGGCGCGCGTGGACGGCTTTACGCCCGATGGCGATATGGTGGGCGAGGCCGAGCCCGTGGGCTTTGTGACCATCCGCGATGAGATTCGTACCTCGGCAGCCGAGACTATCGGCTACTTTAACGAGCAGGGCGTGACCCTCAACGTGATCAGCGGCGACGACCCGCGTACGGTGTCGTCGATCGCGCGCGTGGTGGGTGTGCCGGGGGCCGATGCCTACGTGGACGCCACGACGCTCGATACGCCGTTCAAGATTGATGCGGCTGTGGACCGCTATCACGTTTTTGGGCGTGTGACGCCGCAGCAGAAGCGCGAGCTCGTACAGGCGCTCAAGCGCCGCGGGCACACCGTGGCCATGACGGGCGACGGCGTCAACGACGTGCTGGCGCTCAAGGAGGCCGACTGCTCCGTGGCGATGGCCGCCGGCTCCGATGCCGCACGTAATGTGGCCGAGATCGTGCTCGTCGATAACGACTTTGCCTCGATGCCCGCTGTGGTGGCCGAGGGCCGTCGTTCTATCAATAACCTGCAGCGCTCCGCCGCGCTCTTTCTGACCAAGACGCTTTTCTCGATGGGCCTGGCGGCGCTGTGCATCGCGCTACCGCCGTATCCCTTTGAGCCCATTCAGATGACGCTCATCAACTTCTTCTGCATCGGTGCGCCGGGCTTTGTGCTGGGTCTGGAGCCCAACAACGCCCGCGTGAAGGGGTCGTTCTTGACCAACGTGCTTAAGCGTGCGCTGCCGGCGTCGATTGCGGTCATTTTGGCCGCGGCGCTCGATATCTTTGTGGCGCGCGTATTTGGCTTTAGCCAGCTTACGCTTTCTACCATGTGCCTGCTCACGTCGTGCGCGGCGAGTGTCAGCCTGATCTGGCGCATCTCGCAGCCGCTCACGCCCTTGCGCGTGGTGCTTTTCGTCTTTGTCGTCGCCGGCATCCTGACGGGCGTTATCGGGTTCCCGGGGCTGCTGTCGATTGCCAACCTGTCGATGGGCCAGATGGTCATTTTGGCGGTTATCGTCGTCTTTACCTGCGCGGTGTTCTTTAAGCTTGCCACGATGATGGACTCGCTTAAGCCCCGTCGCCGTCATGCGGCCACCGGCTTTGGCCGTGGCGTGCGCGTTCGCCTGGGCCGCGGTGGCGGTAAGGTGAGCTCGACGGGATCGACCGCCGAGCGTTTTGCCAAGCGCGTTGCCGCCGATATGGCGCAGCGCCGTGAGGCGCGCACGGTCCGCGAGGCCGAGGCACACGCACTCGAGGGCGTGGCCCAGACCCAGCCCAAGAAAAAGAAGAGTGCCGGTGCCAAGCGCTCCCGCGTGACCAAATCGGCCCAGGGCATCAAGGTATCGATGCCAAAGAAAAAGAAGTAGTCCTCGGTCTTCAGGGATGATTTTTCTGGGACGGGGATTAAAAAATCATTAGGTACACAATGATTTTTTAATCCCCGTCCCAGAAAAATCATCCCTCAAAAGACTGTCCTGCGATGTTGAATTGGTGCCTTGCGCTTGTGGGGCCGTGTCGATGTTATGCTCTAACCTCAATTGTTTGAATTGCTTCGGAAAGAGGATGCCGTGATCTGCCCGCATTGCCTAAAGACCATCGAGGACGGCGCCTCGTTCTGCCCCTATTGCAACGCATACGTTGGTCCTGGCGATGGCCCCGAGCATACCGAGTTTGTGTTCTGCGACGGCTGCGGCGCCCGTCTGTCCCCGCATGACCGTACCTGTCCCAAGTGTGGACGCCCCGCGCCGGGCATCCTTTCCGAGGACGCGGCCGCATCCGACCTGGCCGCAGGCCGCACGGCCGGCTTTCCGCGTCTGACGCAGGAGCAGATCGATACCGAGGTGCCCCACGCGCCGGCATCTGCCGCCGCGGTGCTCTCCGACGCAGCCGACCCCAACGAGACCTGCGTGCTGCCTGCCTTCGATAAGGACTTTGGCATCCCCAAGGTCGATATTCCCACGCCGGTGTCCCTGCGCGATGATGCCCAGCCCAAAAAGCAAAAGTCCAAGCGCAAGGTTCACCCCGACGAGGATGCCTATCACAAGCACAAGCGCCATATCCCCAAACCGCTCATCGTCGTCGCGGTGCTCGCCGCCGTGTGCGGTGGTGCCTATTGGTTTGTTACTGCCGATCCCATGGGCGTCATGCCTGGCTTCTACGACCAGTTTGGCCAGGCCGCCAAGACCACCTTCCCGTCGCGCCAAAAGGGCGAGGCCACCGAGAAAGAGCCCAAGCAAGAGGATGCGTCCGAGGTCGTTCAGGAGGAGACCGTCTTAACCGACGACCAGCTCTACACCAAGCTCGACGGCCTGTACCAGACCATCGTGTCGTACAGCGATGATGATCAGATCGGCGTGGTCATCGATTCGTTTAATAACGGCTATCTGCGCACACCGCTCTCCACCCGCCAGGAGCTGTCGCAGAGCGCCTATGCCCTACGCGATCAGATTAAAAAGACCCAGGATGAGCTCAACAACCTTAAGGTTCAGGACGACACGGTCTATGCGGAGGACATCGATCATCTCAAGCAGCTTGCCCAGTGGATGTACGAGCGTGTCGACGTGATCTGCCAGAGTTGGGATATCTCGCTGTCCATTCCCGACGGCGAGTCGCTGAGCGCCCGTCAGAGCGAGATCCTGGCGCCCATCGCACAGGGCGGCAACAGCGCGCTTAACCAGTACGACGCCAACGTGAGCGCATGGAGGCCGCAGCAGCGTTCGTAATTTGTTGCCCTCCGGCGGCATAACCTGCGTGCGCAATTGATGGAAGCCCGTGCTTATTGCTACAATTCGTACAAATATGCTTTAAACGCACGAGGAAGGAACCACATGTTTGGTTTTAAGAAAGAGCTCTATACGCCCGAGTACCAGCTCGTCGGTGACGAGTGCGCGGTGATCGAGACGTCGAAGGGCACCATCAAGGTCAAGTTTGACGGTGAGGGCGCCCCCATCCATGTGGCGAACTTTTGCGAGCTTTCCACGATGGGCTTCTATGACGGCCTTAAGTTCCATCGCTATGTGCCCGGCTTTGTGATCCAGGGCGGCGACCCCAATACCCGCGATATGTCCGGCGCCGACGTCGCTGCCGGCCTTGAGGGTCCCGACGGCATGCCCGGTACCGGCGGCCCCGGCTACTGCATCAAGGGCGAGTTTGCCACCAATCCGCGCAACAGCCATGTTGACGGCGCGCTTGCCATGGCCCGCTCCATGGATCCCGATTCCGCAGGCTCGCAGTTCTACTTCTGCCTGGGTGCCCAGCACAACCTCGACTCCGGCTACACCGTCTTTGGCACCACGGTCGAGGGCCTCGACGTCATCTCGCAGCTGCGCGCCGGCGACGAGATCGTTCATGTCGAGATCGTTCACGAGTAAAGGGGACTTCCTTGAATAGCCAGCTGATCCAACAGGGCCGCGCCGCTTATCGCGCGGGTGATTTTTCCGCTGCCGCCCAGATGCTTGGCGCGGCAAAGACTCCCAACGAGATCATGGGTGAGGCCGACCACCTGCGCGGCAACGCCTTGATGCATCTTGGCATGTACGCCGAGGCCGCCGAGGCCTACGCCGCCGCCCTCAACGACGGCGCCTATGGCAAGCGCGGCGCCCTGCTCACCAACCGCGGCAAGGCACTCGCCGCGGTGGGCGACTACACCACGGCTGCCCAGGCGTTCTCTGCAGCTACTCAGGACGCTTCCTACGCCACGCCTTTTAAGGCCTACCTGGGTCTGGGCAATGCGCTGTTCCAGTCGGGCGACTATGCCAACGCCGGCACTGCCTTCCGTCAGGCTGCCATCGACGGCGCCAACCCGGCTCCTGCCGCCGCCCTCGGTGATCTGGGCCGATGCTTCATCAAGCTCGGCCGCCCCGCGGACGCCGTTGAGACCTACCGCACGGCTATCGACTTTGCCGGCCCGCGCGACGATACGCGCGCCCTCAACGCCGGCATGGGCCAAGCGCTTTCCGCCGCCGGCCGTCCCTCCGATGCGCTCGATGCCTTTAACGCCGCTACCGCCGATGGCATCTACCAGCTTACGTCTGAGCAGGCCGACGAGCTTGCCCGCGTGCACGACTCGCTCGCCGCGCTTTCGGCCCAGACGGCCATGTCCACGGCTCCGGCTCCCGCGATGGACGCTCCCGCTGTCGACCCGCTCGATCCCACGGGCGCGACCGGTCAGTTTATGCCCGACCCCTCTGACACCGGCTTCTTTACGCTGTCTGAGTCCGAGATGGTCCAGCAGGACCGCAAACAGGCCAAGGTTCGTCGTCGCCACCGCCACACGGGTCTTAAGATCTTCCTGGTGCTGCTTCTGCTCATCGTGATCGCTGCCGGCGGTCTTGGCTATGCTTATACGCGCGGCATGGGCTACCCCTCGCAGGAGTCCGTCATCACCGACCTGTTCCAGGCTGCCGGCGACGGCGATACCGCCAAGGCCGAGTCCTGCCTGGCCTCGAGCCTGTCCGAGGACGCCAAGGCGATGATCATCTCCTCGATCCCGCAGGGCGCCACCGTCTCCATCGAGGGTATGGATCAGTCCATGACCGAGACCACCGCCAAGGTGAAGGCTTCGCTGTCCAAGGGCGGCGAGCAGGAGTACACCGTTAAATTCGTGCGCTCCGACAACCATATCGGTTGGGCCGTTTCCTCCTTCGACATCGATTTTTCGGCCGCTGACAACCAGTAGTGACCTTATGAGATTTGGCTCTGCCCGGCGCTTCACCGCAAGTGAGGTGCCGGGCTTGCGCTAGTATGATGGGCTAGTAGTTTTCCAGCAATCATCCAACACATCAGGAGTTGCGTTGTTTTCTTTGATGGATATGTTCTTCGGTAGCTATGCGGGCGATCTCGCCATCGACCTCGGCACCGCCAATACGCTCGTCTCCGTGCGCGGCAAGGGCATCGTCATCCGCGAGCCCTCCGTTGTCGCTATCGACAAGAACGACGAGCGCATCCTGGCAGTCGGCATCGAGGCCAAGCGTATGCTCGGCCGTACGCCCGGCAACATCGTGGCCGTTCGTCCCCTTAAGGACGGCGTTATCGCCGACTTCGATGTCACCGAGGCCATGCTTCGCTACTTTATCGACAAGGCTTCCGAGAAGCGCTATCCGTGGACTCCGCGTCCGCGCGTCGTCGTCTGCGTTCCCTCCGGCGTCACGTCGGTCGAGAAGCGCGCCGTCTTTGAGGCCACGATCCAGGCGGGCGCTCGCCAGGCCTATCTGATCGAGGAGCCCATGGCGGCTGCCATTGGCGCCGACTTGCCCGTCGAGGAGCCCACGGGCTCCATGGTCATCGATATCGGCGGCGGCACCACCGAGGTCGCCGTTATCGCTATGGGCGGTATCGTCGTGTCGCAGTCCATCCGCATTGCCGGCGACGAGTTCGACCAGGCTATCCTCACCCATGTTCGCGATGCCTACAACCTGGCCATCGGCGAGCGCACGGCCGAGGACATCAAGATCAAGGTCGGCTCCGCCGTGCCGCTCAAGGATGAGCTCGACGTCGAGGTCAACGGACGCGACGTTATCACGGGTCTGCCCAAGACCGTGCGCATCGAGAGCGAGGAGATTCGTCGCGCGCTTAACAAGCCGCTCGACGAGATGGCCAAGGCCGTTAAGGACGCTCTGGACGCTACGCCGCCCGATCTTGCCTCGGACCTTATGTACTACGGCATTCTGCTGACCGGCGGCGGTGCGCTGCTGCGCGGCCTCGACGTGCGCCTGCGCGACGAGACCGGCGTTTCGGTCAACGTCAGCCCCACGGCGCTCGATAACGTCGTAAACGGCTGCGCCCGCGTGCTCGAGGCCAACGCCTTTGACGGTGGCTTCGTCCAAACCAATGCTTAATTTCCAAAAGGTGGATTCCATTTGGCACGATCTTCGGGTTTCTCTCCAAATCTGAATACCAAGCGACAATCAACGGGTATGCGCCCGTTGATTGTTTTCAGCCTGATTTCGGTGTTGCTGCTCACCTTTTATATCCGTGAGGGCGAGGCCGGGCCGATTCATGCCGTGCGCTCGGGCGTGACGACGATTACCTCGCCGGTACGCTTTTTGGGCTCGGCTGTGGCGGCTCCCTTCAACGCGATCGGCAACGTGTTTTCCAACCTCACGGCTTCGCAGGAGTCGCTCGATGACCTCAAGAAACAAAACGAGGTGCTGACCTCTAAGGTCGCCGAGCTTTCCGAGGCTCAAAAGACTGCCGAGCGCCTGGAGGGCCTGGTCGGGCTGCAATCGACCTACAACCTTAAGTCGACCGCCGCTCGTATTGTCGGTGCGTCGGGCGATGCCTGGACCTCGACCGTTACCATCGACAAAGGCTCTGCCAACGGCCTTACCATCAACATGCCCGTGACGAGTTCTGCCGGTGTTATCGGCCAGATTATCGAGGTATCGGCCAAGACCTCTACCGTGCGCCTGATTGGCGACGAGAACTCGGGCGTGTCCGCCATGGTGCAGGATACGCGCGCCCAGGGTATGCTGCAGGGCCAGCCCGATGGTTCCTTGCGCCTTGAGTACGTGAGTGTTGACTCCGACGTCAAAGTTGGCGACATCATCGTGACCTCTGGCATTGGCGGCGTGTTCCCCAAGGGCCTGCCGCTCGGCACTGTTTCCTCGGTGGAGAAGTCGGCCAACGATGTGTATTACACCATCGTGGTGCGCGCTCAGACCACGGCCGAGAACAACGAGGAAGTGCTCGTCATTACCTCGTTGACCGACGAGCAGTCGGCCTCGGACGAGGACGTGAGCACGGCCAACAGCACGCCGCAGGGAACGTCGCGCGATGCTGCGACCAAGACGAAGGACAAGAGTTCGGATGACAGTTCCGACACGTCCGAGACGACCGATTCCGGCTCGAGCGAATAGGGGGCATGTCCATGGATCTACACGAGCAGGGGGCGAGCTCCCGCACGTTTGTAATCGCCGCCATTGTGTGCGTGCTGCTGCAGGCAGGCCTGGCGCCGCAGATTTCCATCGCGGGCGGTCGCGTCAACTTTATGATCATCCTGGTGTGTCTGAGTGTGTTCTCGGGCGATCCCACGCGGGCTGTCGTCTGTGGTTTTTGCAGCGGCCTGTTCTATGATCTTTCCGCCGCCGTTCCGGTGGGCGTTATGTCGCTGCTGCTGACGGTGGGCAGTTTTGCCCTGGTGCATAGCGCGGCCGGTCAGACAGGCGGCTCCCCGAGCGCACGCGGTATTACCGTGGGCGCCTTCGCGCTTGCCATCAACGTGGTCTACAGCATCATCTTGCTGTTTATGGGTCTGGAGACGAGCTTTGTGGTGGCTGTTTTTGGCCATGCGCTGCCGTCTTCGATCCTGACGGGTCTGGTTGCCATTCCGTTTTTGATGTCCGGTGTCGTGCCGCAGTCCGGTTACGGATTTTCCGCACGCGGTGGTCATCAGACGGGCATGTGCTTTAAGCCCAAGACCCGCAAGCTCAAATAGGGGAGGCCCGTAGATGTCTTCCCAGATGACGGTTATTATCGCCGGTATCGTGCTGGTCGTGGCCATTGTGGTCGCGCTGGTCATCATGCGCCGCGGCGATTCCCGTTTTACCTACGATACGCAGCATGGAACGGCCCCGCGCGCCACCGAGGGCGAGGGCAATACCGCCGCGACCGCCTTCAAGGGTCGCTTCTCCATCCTCACCGCCGGCGTGGGCGCGATGTTTGCCGCACTCGCCGTCAAGCTGTGGGGCATGCAGATGGTCTCGTCGGACTACTACGACAAGCAGGCCAAGAGCAACCAGACCCGTACCGTCACCACGCCGGCTGTGCGCGGGCGAATCCTTGATCGCAATGGCGTGGCACTTGTGCAAAACCGTCCCTCACTTGCCGTTGTCGCCTATCGCGACCTGGCCGATGACACCGTGCTGGTGCATCACCTCGCGAATGTGCTCGGCATGCCCTACGTCGCGGTTTTGCGCAACATTCAGGACAATTCCGAGGGCGCCCAGAGCCTGCATACCATCGCAACGGACGTGCGCCGCTCCACGGTTGCCTATATCAAGGAGCATGCCGGCGAGTTCCCGGGTGTGAAGATCGCCGAGCGCACCGAGCGCCAGTACCCGTACGGCGAGACGGCCTGTCACATTTTGGGCTATACCGGCACCATTACCTCCGAGCAGCTCGAGGCGCAGAACAAGAAAGCTTCGGGCGATAACGATTGCGCCGCCGGTCAGATTACATACCAGTCGGGTGATATCGTGGGCCAGGCGGGCGTCGAGAGCTACTACGAGAACTTGCTGCAGGGAATTCGTGGCGAGCAGACGGTGAAGGTCGATGCCTCGGGCAATGTGACCGGTCAGGCCGGCGCCGTGCCCGCCAAGGCCGGCTCCGACATCAAGCTCACGCTTGACCTCAAGATTCAGCAAGCCTGCGAGACGGCGCTTGCAAGTGCCATTGAGCTCGCTAAGACCACAGGCCACAGCGACGCCGGCAACGGTGCCGTGGTGTGCCTCGACCCCAATAACGGCGAGATTCTGGGCATGGCCAGCGAGCCCAAGTTCGATCCTTCGGTGTTCATCGGCGGCGTCTCCAACGACGTGTGGACTGAGCTCAACGATGACGAGGGTTCGCATCCGCTGCTCAACCGTGCCATTAGCGGCCAGTACATGTCCGCCTCGACCATTAAGCCGCTCTCGGCGCTGGCCGGTCTTGAGTTTGGAACCTACACTTCAACGCAGACAACCAACTGCACCGGCTATTGGACGGGTCTGGGCAAGTCGTGGGGCAAGCGTTGCTGGCTTCAATCCGGACATGGTGTCATGACGCTACAGTCGGGTATCGCCAATTCCTGCGACCCCGTGTTCTACGACATGGGCAAGGCGTTCTTTTATGACGAGCAACATCCCGAGGGCCTGCAGGAGGTCTTTCGTCGCTGGGGCCTGGGCAAGACCTGCGGCATCGACCTGCCGAGTGAGGGCACGGGCCGTATTCCCGATGCCGAGTGGAAAGAGTCTTACTTTACCGACGCATCTGCCGAGGACCGCAAGTGGAATGCCGGCGATATGACCAACATTGCCATCGGCCAGGGCGACATCCTGGTGACGCCCCTGCAGATGGCGTGCGCCTATATGGGTCTTGCCAACGGCGGCAAACAGTACGTGCCTCACGTGTTTTTGTCAGCCGTGTCGCGCGATGGCGACGGCGATGCCTATAAATACAACGGCAAGGGCAAGAAGAAGCGCCTGGAGGCCAAGATCAACAGCGATTCGGATTTGGCTCTTGTCCGCAACGGCATGCACGATGTGATTTACTCCGCGTCGACTTCGACCGCCGCGCACTTTAACTCCCTGACCCCTACGGTCTACGGCAAGTCCGGCACGGGCGAGAAGAGCGGCGAGGACGATTACGCGTGGTTTTGCGCCTACGCGCCGGCCGATGACCCTAAGTACGTGATTGCCACTATCTTGGAGCAGGGCGGTGGCGGCTCCGATACCGCGTTGCACGTCGTGCGCGATGTCCTCGGTGCGATTTATGACGAGCCCGACACGTCGACGGCCACGGGCGATTCCTCGGTTCGATAGGAGGTTGCGATGGACTTTTCGCCGGCGGACCTGTTCCGCTCAACCAAAACCGGCTCTCGCAGCAGCCTGGACCGCGTTAACAAGCAGCTCTCGGCCTCGCGCGGCACGTTCCGCCAGAAGGTACACATCGGTGTGCTGCTGGCTACCGTCGCGCTCGTTGCCTATGGCGCCATCATCATTTGGTCGGCCTCGCAGTTTAAGGCCGATGCCTCGTTCTCGCGCCACCTGCTGGGCATTGGCATTGGCGCGGTGCTGGCGGTGCTCGTCTGGCGCACCGACCTGCGTGGCATTTCCAATTTCTCGACGGCGTTGCTCGTCATTGACCTTATTGTGATCTTCTCGCCCAAGATTCCGGGCCTGTCCTATACGGGCGGTCTGGGCATGACGGGCTGGATTAAGATCCCCGGTATCGGCCTGACCTTCCAGCCCGTTGAGCTCGCCAAGCTCATCACCATTTTCTTTATGGCCACGCTTGGCTCGCAATACAACGGCCGCATCGATACCGTTCACGACTACGTCAAGCTCTGCGGTATGCTTTCCGTCCCGTTTTTGGCCGTCGTCGCCATGGGCGACTTGGGCTCGGGCCTGGTCGTGCTGGTCTCGGGTGCCATCGTCATCTGCATGAGCGGCGCACGCCGCGAATGGGTGCTGTCGACCTTGGCCCTTCTGGTTGGTTTGATTGCGCTCATCTTGGCGCTGGACTCGGTCTTTGATTCGCTCCTTGGCCACGACGTGCTTATCAAGCAGTATCAGATGAACCGTCTGACAGTCTTCATCAACCCCGACAAAGCCGATTCGGATGATGCCTACAACCTGCAGCAGTCGCTCATTGCCGTCGGCTCGGGTGGCTTCTTTGGTAAGGGCCTGGGCCACGCGACGCAGTCGGCCGGCGGCTTTCTGCCTGAGTTCCACACCGACTTCGTCTTCGCCTTCCTGTCCGAGACGTTCGGCTTCTGCGGCTCCTTTTTGCTCCTGTGCCTCTACGTGCTGCTGATCTTCTCGACGATCCGCGTTGCCTTTAAGTGCGAGTCACTGTTCTTGCGCCTATCGTGCGTGGGTATCGTCGGCATGTGGGCGTTCCAGACCTTCGAGAACATCGGCATGTGCATTGGCATGATGCCGATTACCGGTATTCCGCTGCCGTTTATTAGTTTTGGTTCGTCGTCGATGATGATTCAGTTGCTGACGGTGGGTATCGTACAATCCATATGGCGGCATCGTTCGGGCGCCGCGTAACCGCTGGAGGGGTTTGCCATGAAGATTCCCATAGATAAGTTGACCAGCGCTTTTAAGATGGGCGCGTCTGTTAAGAAGGATTCCGATACACCGGTGCGTGTCTCGGTTTACCTTGATTCGACTGCGTCTCGCTTTTTGGTCGAGACGGTGCGCGATGCCTTTGTGCCGCAGACGACCTCGGGCATTGTGCGTGTTGATCGTCTGGGGGAGGACCGTATCGTTCCTAAGGCCGATACCGACGTGGTGCTGGTCCTCTCGTGCGGATCCGACCGCCTGGAGAGTGCTGTGCAGGAGCTCGTGATTGCCGGCGCGCCCGTGTGCGTGCTTGCCGAGTCCGCCGTCGAGGTGCCGTTCGTTGAGGAATCTACGCCCATGCTCGGCGTGGTGGCGGCTACCGATAAGACCTATCTGCTCGAGACGCTTGCCCGCTGGATTCTCGACCGTACGGACAAGGAGACGGCTTTTGCCGCCAACTTTGCCTTTATGCGCATCGCGGCGGCAAATCGCATCATTACCTCGTGCGCGCTCACCAACATGGCGACGGGCGCCCTGGTGTTTTTGCCGGGTGCCGACTATCCCGTGATGGCGCTGGCGCAGATGGGCATGCTCTTTGAGCTGGCGGCCATCTTTGGGCGCGGAATTAAGCCCGAGCGCGGCTACGAGGTTGCGGGCGTGCTCGCCGGCGGTCTGGTGATTCGCTCCGTCACCCGCGCATTGGTAAAGCAGACGCCGCACATCGGCTTTGTCGTCAAGGCGCTTACCGCCGCTGCGGGTACCTATGGCATGGGCCGCGCGCTCGTGTCGCTCTACGAGCGCGATGTGGACTACAGCCGCGCCAATGAGGTTGTCAACGCCACGTTTTCGCGCGTTCGCGACCTGGTGACCACGGTCGCCGGTGCCACCCGTCCTATGAGTCCTTTCGAGGATGCATCCGATCTCGCTGCTTAGGGGTTTCTTTTGCGCGTTCCATACCAAGACTGTTTTCATCTGATCGAGCCGTTGCTCGCCAAGGTCGAAAAGCCGAGTCGCTATATCGACCACGAGTGGGGTACGCTCTCAAAGGCTGATGCCGACTATCGCTGCTGCATGATCTATCCGGACGTGTATGAGGTCGGTCTGCCCAACCAAGGCATCGCCATTCTCTACAACATTCTTAATCAGGCCGAGGGCATTTCCTGCGAGCGCGGCTACGTGCCGTGGCCCGATATGGGCGATGCCATGCGCGAGGCGGGGATTCCGCTGTTGTCGCTCGAGGGTGCAGCGCCCGTGGCCTCGTTCGACATCGTCGGCATGCATGTGCCGCACGAGATGGCTGTGACGAACTTCCTCGAAGCGCTCGATCTCGCCGGCATTCCGCTGTTGGCGGCCGACCGTACCGAGGACGATCCCATCATCGTCGCCGGTGGTCCCTCGGTGTATAACCCCGAGCCGTACGCGGCATTCTTCGATGCCATCCTTATTGGCGAGGGCGAGGAGTCGCTGCTCGAGATTTGCCAGCTGCATCGCCGCTTGCGCGACGAGGGCGTCTCGCGCGCTCAGATTGTCGAGCAGCTCGCGACGGTCGCTGGTACGTATGTGCCGTCCCTGTATGAGGTGCGCTATGACGAGCCATGCTCGCCGCATGGCTACACCGTGCCGCGCGAGGGCAAGGACGTTCCGCCGGTAGTCTACAAGCGCGTCGTCGAGGACTTTGGCGCAACCAATCCGCTTTCTCAGTCGTGCGTGCCGTATGCGCAGCTCGTCCACGATCGCCTGTCTATCGAGATCCTGCGTGGCTGCGCCCGCGGCTGCCGTTTTTGCCAGGCCGGCATGACATATCGTCCGGTACGCGAGCGCTCGGCCGACCAAATCGTGTCATCGGTGATCCAGGGCTTGGAAAAGACTGGCTATGACGAGGTGTCGCTTACCTCGCTTTCGACGACCGACCACTCCTGCATCCGCGATGTGCTCGGTAGGCTCAACCGTCGCCTGGAGGACACGGGCATTCGCGTGTCCATTCCGTCGCAGCGCTTGGACTCGTTTGGCGTTGATATGGCTGAGTCGGTCGCCGGCGAAAAGAAGGGCGGCCTGACATTCGCGCCCGAGGCGGGCAGCCAGCGTATGCGCGACATCATCAACAAAAACGTGACCGAGGAGGACTTGGATCGCGCGGCCAAGGCAGCCTTCGAGGCCGGCTGGAACCGCATGAAGCTTTACTTCATGATGGGTCTTCCCGGCGAGCGCGACGAGGACATCGTGGCTATCGCCAACCTGGCCGATCATGTGCTGGAGCTCGGCCGCTCCGTGGTGCCCAAGGCGCGCCGCGGGTCTATCTCGGTGTCTATCTCTGTTTCGGTCTTTATCCCCAAGGCGGCAACACCTTTCCAGTGGTGCCCGCAGCTCGATTACGACGACGTCAAGCGCCGCCAAAAGCTGCTCATCACGAGCGTGCGCAACCGCGCCGTACGCGTGCATTACCACGATGCCGAGACCTCGCTTGTCGAGGCTGCGCTCTCCCGTGCCGGTCGCGATATGACGCCGGTCATCATCGACGCCTGGCGTGCGGGCTCGCGCTTCGACGCCTGGGTGGAGCACTTCTCGCTCGACAACTGGAAGGAGGCCGCTGCCAAAAACGGCATCGACCTCAACGAGCTGGTGCATCTGCCCTACGAGCTGGACTGGCGCCTGCCCTGGGAGCACGTGAGCCCCGGCTGCTCGCGCGGCTTCCTCGAGCGCGAATACCGCCGTTCGCTCGAGGGCGTCACGACGCCCGATTGCACCCGCACGTCGTGCACCGGCTGCGGAATCTGTCCCACGCTCCACGCCAAGAACGTATTGATGGGTGATCGCGCATGAGTGAGCGCTTGACCGACAATCCTACGCTGTTTAGGCTGCGCGTTCGCTACGGCAAGCGTGATCGCCTTAAGTATTTGGGCCATCTGGAACTAATCCATACCATTGAGCGCATCGTGCGCCGTGCGGGCCTGCCCTATGCCGTGACGCAGGGTTTCTCGCCGCATATGCGCGTGGGCTTTTCGTCGGCGCTGCCCGTGGGCACGTCGTCGACCTGCGAGTGGTATGACCTGTTTATGACCGAGTTCGTCGCGCTTGACGAGGCCTTTGAGCGCCTGGCCGCGGCGTCCCCGGCAGATTTGGCACCCATCGAGGCCGCCTACATCGACGTGCGCACGCCGGCGCTGACGGCTCAACTTACGCGTCTGTCGTACCGCATCGACTTGCACCTGGACCCCGAGGCCCCCGTGAGCGCCGACGAGGTGCGTGCTGCGATCGACACGCTGCGCGCGGGTCATGGCATTGACTATGCGCGCGGCAAAAAGAGCAAGCGTCTTGATCTGGACCATACGCTCGTTGGCTATGAGCTCGTGGCGGGGGAGCGTGAGGACCATCTGGTGCTCATGCTCGACACCCATGCCGACAACGAGGGCTCCATGCGTCCGGAGATTTTGCTTTCTGCTGCTGATGTTTTGTTGCAGGGCTTGACCCCGGGCGTCGATGCACCTATTGTTTCCACCGGTATGCAAGACCTCGTGACCATCTGCTCCTACGATGTCGAGCGTCAGAATCAAGCATGCGAGGACGACGAGGGCCGACTCGTCAGCCCCATACCTGTGCGAACTTGTGGATTTGCTCCACATACTCGTTGACGGGGGTATTATCGCCTGCTACTATATTCGGCTGTTGCACTAACTGATGCATGAAGGGCAAGTAAACATGTACGCAATCGTTAACACGGGCGGCAAGCAGTACAAGGTCGCCACCGACGATGTCATCACCGTCGAGAAGATCGAGGGCAATGAGGGCGACAAGGTCACCCTGCCGGTCATCTTCCTCAACGATGGTAAGAAGATCGTCACCGATCCCGACAAGCTGGCCAAGGCCAAGGTTACCGCTCAGATAGTTGAGCAGTTCAAGGGCGAGAAGCAGCTGGTCTTCAAGTTCCACAAGCGTAAGCGCTATCGTCGTCTGAAGGGTCACCGTCAGCAGCTCACCAAGCTGAAGATCGTGAAGGTCCAGGCTACGTCCCGCGCCAAGAAGGCTGTCAAGGCAGAGGCCGAGGCTGTTGCCGAGGCTCCCGTCGCCGAGTAGATTACACTCGTAACGAAAGAGTAGGTATACACAATGGCACACAAAAAAGGACTCGGTTCCTCCCGTAATGGCCGTGACTCCCGCGGTCAGCGCCTTGGCACGAAGCGCTTCGCCGGCCAGACGGTAACCACGGGCACGATTCTCGTCCGTCAGCACGGTACGCACATCCACCCGGGTGAGAACGTTGGCCGTGGCAAGGACGACACGCTGTTCGCGCTGGTCGATGGTACCGTTGAGTTCCACAAGGGTATCAAGCACAGGGTCAGCGTACGCCCGCTCGCGAACGCGTAATTCACCCTTCATAGAGCACATATGTGGGAGGCACTTGAGTTTTAGGATTCAAGGGTCTCCCTCTTTTTGTAGGAGGCGATTCTGTTGTCACAGTTCACCGATATCAGCCGCATTAACGTGTGCGGCGGCGACGGCGGTGCCGGATGCATGTCGTTTAGGCGCGAGGCCTTTGTCCCCAAGGGCGGCCCCGATGGCGGCGACGGAGGTCGTGGCGGCAATGTCGTCATCCAGGCCGATGCTCAGCTGTCTTCGCTGATCGATTACCGCTTTAAGCATCACTTTCGTGCCGAGCGCGGAACGCACGGTCAGGGCGCCCGCCGCAACGGCAAGAGTGGCGAGGACCTGATCCTTAAGGTTCCCATGGGCACCGTGGTGCGCGAGCTCGATCCCGAGACGCAGACCCCGATGTTCGAGATTGCCGACTTGGTTCACGACGGCGAGCGCGTTGTCGTGGCCCCTGGTGGCGCCGGTGGCCTGGGCAATACGCACTTTGTGACGTCGGTGCGTCGCGCGCCGGCGTTCGCCCAGCTCGGCGAGCCGGCCGAGGAGCACTGGATCGAGCTCGAGATGAAGCTTATGGCCGATGCCGCGCTCGTGGGCTTCCCCTCGGTGGGCAAATCCTCGCTTATCGCGCGCATGAGTGCTGCCCGGCCCAAGATCGCCGACTATCCGTTTACCACGCTCGTGCCCAACCTGGGTATGGTGCGTGCCGGCGAGTACTCTTATGTCGTTGCCGACGTCCCCGGTCTTATCGAGGGTGCGAGCGAGGGCAAGGGCTTGGGCCATCAATTCCTACGCCACATCGAGCGCACGGCACTCATCATGCATGTCGTCGATATGACGGGCGGCTTTGAGGATCGTGATCCGGTCGAGGACTATCGCATCATCAACCGCGAGCTCGAGCAGTATGGCGCCGAGCTTTCGGAGCGCCCGCAGATCGTTGTCGCTAACAAGTGCGATGCGCCGGGCACGGCTGATAAGATTGCCGACCTCAAACGCGCCGCGCTCGACGATGGGCATATGTTCTTTGCCGTCTCTGCTGTGACAGGCGCCGGCCTCAACACGCTGATGCTTGCCGTGGGCGAGCAGGTGGCTAAGCTGCGCGCCGAGTTGGCTGTCTCCGATGAGCCGGTCGATCTGCGCGATGATGAGTGGGAGCGCCGTCGCCTGCAGCGTGAGAAGCGTTTCCGCATTGTTCAGGAAGAGCCCCATGCCTTCCGCGTGGTCGGTCGCGCCATCGAGCGCATGGTTATCCAGACCGACTGGGAAAACGAGGAGGCTGTCATCTACCTGCAGCATAAGTTTGCGCGCATGGGTGTTGACGACGCGCTCGAGAAGGCCGGCTGCTGTGCGGGCGACGAGGTCCGCATTTGCCAGCGCGCCTTTGACTTTGAGGGCGCCGAGGACTTCTCGGAGTACGAGGAGGATCTCGAGGACGCATGCGTTGAGGTTATTGACGTAGCCGATGCTGCGGACGATGGCGTTGAGATTGTCGATGCGGCAGAAGTCGCGGACGATGTCGAGACCCCGGAGGGCGAGTAAGTCATGTCGCTGCGCGGTGGAATTGGTCTGCCTGAGCTGCCTATCAAGGATGGGCAGGAGTTTCGGCTTGGCATTATGGGTGGCACCTTCGACCCGATTCATTACGGGCACTTGGTTACCGCCGAGCAGGCTCGCGAGTCGCTCGACTTGGACGCCGTGCTCTTTATGCCAGCCGGCTCTCCTGCCTTTAAGCTCGACAAACCGGTGACGCCCGCCGAGGACCGTTATGCCATGACGGTCCTCGCAACCGCTGCGAATCCGGCTTTTTTGGCGAGCCGTTTCGAGATCGACCGTCCTGGCGTGACCTATACGGCCGATACGCTTCATGCCCTTCGCGACTTTTACCCGCCTCAGGTAAAGCTCTACTTTATTACGGGTGCCGATGCGATTATCGATATTGTGACCTGGCACAATGCTGGTGAGATTGCCGAACTGGCAACCTTTATTGCTGCGACACGTCCCGGCTTTGATATCGATACGGCCCGGGCGCGGATTAAGGAATCGAGGCTGCCGTTTGACGTGCGTTATATCCAGATTCCGGCGCTGGCGATTAGCTCGACCAATATTCGTAAGCGAGTTGCCCGTGGCATGAGCGTGCGCTATCTTACGAGCGAGTCCGTTCTCGGCTATATTCGCAAACGCGGGCTGTATACCGATCTGGGTCAAGAAGATTTTGAGTGATGGGGGTCTACGTTGTCGGTAGAGGATCAGTTTGAGGGCGATGAGCGCGCGCTGCTCAAGCGCATTCAAGAGCTGCTCGATGTGCGTATGAAGGATAAGCGCAAGCGCTTCATGCATTCGCTGGGTGTTGCCGAGACTGCGCTCCATCTGGCCGAGGTGTATGGCGTCGACCGCTTTGATGCCGCCGCCGCCGGCCTGATTCACGACTGGGACAAAGTGCTCTCCGACGACGAGCTGGTCACGCGCGCTCTGCATTACGGCATTAAGATTGCCGGCTCTCCGTCTGCCGCGACGCCGCTTTTGCATGGTCCTGTCGCCGCTTATGAGCTTCCGCAGTTATTTCCCGAGCTATCGCCGGCCGTTTTCCAGGCTGTCGACCGTCATACCGTGGGCGCCTGCGACATGACGCCGCTCGATATGGTGGTCTTTGTGGCCGATGCCATTGAGCCCAACCGCCATGGTGATTATGCCCACGCGCTGCGCAAGATGGTGGGGGAGTCGACGCTTGACGAGTTGTTCTTCTCCTGTTTTGCACAGGGTCTGGTCTACGTGATCCAGTCCGGGCGCTATCTTTATCCCACGGCTATTACGATTTACAACTATTACGCCCAGCTGCGCTAGCTCGGGTGTGTCTAGAAAGAGGTATTCCATGGCCGACGAGACCATGACCGACGAGCAGATTCTTAAAGATGTGGAGCACAAGAGCTTCGTTGCCACGTCCGACCGCACTGCCGCCTCGCTGTCCGCGAGCGGTGTCGCCGCCGAGGATGTCGCCCGCGCCGCCGCGCAGGCCGCCTACGACAAGAAGGGCGAGGACGTGCAGGTGCTCGATCTGACCGAGCTCTCCGACGTGTGCGACTACTTTGTGCTCGCCACCGGTACCAATAACCGTCAGGTCGATTCGATTGTCGACGAGATCGAGGAGAAGGTCGCCGAGGCTTGCGGTGAGCACCCGTTCTCCATCGAGGGCCGCGAGCAGAAGACCTGGATGCTCATGGACTACGGCTCGGTCGTCGTCCACGTCTTCACCCCCGAGGCACGTGACTTCTACCGTCTCGAGAAGCTCTGGGGCGACGCCCCCCAGCTCCCCCTCAACCTCCTCTAAATGATTTTTCTGGGACGGGGATAAATAAATCATTCCTACCGTTCACCGAACCGCCCATCTTTGTTGAGCGGTTCGGTTTTTTCTTCCCTTTCTTTTGTATGCTGTGGCTACTGCATTCTCGGAAGGGAGGGCTTCGATGACTCGCGTTGCCCGTGCGTTGTCCGAACTCGGCCATTATCACGTCATGCTCAAGGGTTGTGCCGGCCAGCTGATCTTTGAGGACGATGACGACCGCCTTTATTTTCTCAATCTATTGAATAGACGATTTAGGTCCGCTCACATTCGTTTGCAGGCTTGGTTCCTCATGGACAATCATGTTCACCTGCTGTTTGACGACCCCGATAATCAGATGAGCGTTTCCATGCATGCGATTGATACGGCATATGCGAAACACTTCAACCAAAAAACCGGCCGCCGCGGACCGGTGTTCCAGGAACGATTTAAGAGCGTGATCATTTCTGACGATGAGCAGCTGCTCCGTTGCGTTCGATATATCCATGACAACCCTGCAAAGGCTGGTATTTCTTCTGCTCCTCTTTATCGTTGGAGCAGCTTCCATGAGTATTTCTCTCATTCCGAGATTTGCGATTGTGACGGTATCCTCGATCTGTTTGGGGGTACGGAGGCGTTTTATCTTGCGAGCACCGACGGCAAACCTAATTCCTATTTTATGCCCGAAGGCAAGCATATTTCCGATATGGATGCGCTAGAAGTTGCCCAAGCTCTTTTGGCTCCACATGAGCCTCATCAACTTAAATCTTTGCCGAAATCAGAGCGTAATCGTCTTCTGGCATTGCTGAGGCATCGGGGGTTTACGATTGACCAGATTGCGCGCCTGACGGGAATCGGGACCAATATCATTCAAAGAGCGAAATGACGCTCCAAATGATTAAAAAATCCCCGTCCCAGAATAATCATTGGGAGGAGAAGCGGGATTGGCGGCCGAAGGATAGGGCGGTGTCGCCGAATTTGTCTCGGACGGCGTCAATGGCGACGGAGAGGTCGCGGCGGTCGCTGGATTGGGCTCCGCGGTCATCGATCTCGCAGAATAGGTCGGTTTGGATACCGCCTTGGTGGTTGAAGTCGCTCATGCCGATGCCTGCCAAGCGAACATGCATGCCTTCCTGCCAGATGTTGTCGAGCAGTTCGAGTGCAACCGCCCCGAAGATGTTCTCATCGTCGGTCGGATGGGGCAGCCGGCGCTGCGCCGTACGCCCGCTGCCATACGAATACTTAAGCTTGAGCGTTACCGTGGAACCCGTCAGCCCCTGACGGCGCAGACGGCGTCCCACTGACTCTCCCAGCAGCGCAATCGCCGCCTCGATATCCCCACGCTCAGTCAAATCCTTCGCAAAGGTGCGCTCATTGCTCACCGATTTAACTTCACGTTCGTCATCCAGGCCGGTGACCTCGGATACTTCGAGCCCCAAAGCACGCTGACGCATGCGCTCGCCATTCACGCCAAAAATTGCAGCCAGGGTGGACTCTGGCGCGCGTGAAAGCTCGCCGAGTGTATAGATGCGCATGCGACGCAGTCGCTCCTCGGCCGAACGCCCGATTCCGCTCATGGCAGATACCGGCAGCGCAGCCAAAAAGCGCTGTTCCGTACCGGGGCGCACAATGGTCAGACCAAACGGCTTGTCGCGCTCGCTTGCGATTTTGGCCACGGTCTTGTTGCAGCCGACGCCGATGGAACACGTCACCCCCAGCGCCGCAACGCGGTCGCTCATGCGCCGTGCTACCAGTAGCGGATCCTCGGGCGCAAACCGGCCCGGCGTAATATCGATAAAGGCCTCGTCGATGGACACGCGCTCCACGCGCGGTGTCTCATCGGCGAGAATCGCCATGACCTGCGCGCTCACCTCACGGTAGCGATCAAAGTGTCCGTGCGTCCAAATGGCCTGCGGGCACAGGCGCCGCGCCTCGGCCGAGGCCATGGCAGAATGCACGCCAAAGCGACGAGCCTCGTACGAACACGTGGACACGACGCCGCGTGACTCGGCGTCTCCGCCCACGATGAGCGGCTTTCCGCGCCATTCGGGATGATCGAGCATCTCCACGCTCGCAAAAAATGCATCGAGGTCCATCAGGCCCACCGCCGGACCCGTCCAGGGCGGCGGCGTGACGCCCGCAGCATCCTCATAACCGTATGTATGTTCGCGTCTTTCCATGTCATGAGTATACCGCGCAGCTCATGTGGGGTGCGTGTATGTGCTTGCAAATCGCGAATTCTTGTCTAAGATATGGATTTGCCCTCGACTACACCGAAGAAGTTGGTCTCACGGACTTCACCTGCCCGCGTCGATGGCGTATTATGTTCAACTGTTTGTTTGTAGTTGCAGCCTAAAGCTGCTTGGTTGGAGGAGTTTCCTTTGGCAGTCAAGATTCGCCTTGCTCGTCACGGCGCTAAGAAGCGTCCGTACTACCGTGTCGTCGTCGCCGATTCCCGCGCCCCGCGTGACGGTCGTATCATCGAGGAGGTTGGCCGCTACAATCCGATGACCGCCCCCAAGACCATTAACCTCGACCTCGAGAAGATTGCTGACTGGCAGTCCAAGGGCGCTCAGCTCACCGACGCCGTCGCCGCTCTGGTCAAGGCCGCCAACGAGGGCGAGAAGACCGAGACCGTCGTCAAGAAGTCCAAGAAGCAGCTCGCCAAAGAGGCCGAGGCCGCTAAGGCTGCCGCTGAGGCCGCTGAGGGCGCCGAGGAGTAAATCGTGCCTGAGGTTGACGCTGCACAGCTCGAGGGTGAGGCAATGCTCTCAGATCGCATCGCCGATCTCGTCGAATATCTCGTTGTTCAGATCGTCGACGACCCGGATTCCGTGAGCCTCGAGGTCATCGATGGCGAAGACGCCTCTACGATTGAGGTTTCGGTTGCCGAGGATGACGTCGCTAAGGTCATCGGCCGTCGTGGCCGTACCATCAAGGCCATTCGCACGCTCGCCCGTGCACTGGCCGCTCGCCTCGACACTGCTGTCGAGGTAGAGGTTCTGGGCTAGGACCTTGAGGTCCCAGTACAAAAACATCGCCCGTGTGGTCAAGCCGCACGGAAGGAAGGGGGAGGTCCTCGCGCAGCCGCTGCGGGGGCTTCCTTCTGTATTGGAGCCGGGTATGCGTGTCGCCTTGACGCCGCCGGCGCTCAAGCGCGACCGTTTTTGCACGGTCGTATCCGTCACCGATACGGGCGATGGCGATCTGGTCTCGTTTGAGGGCATAGACGACTTGACGGCCGCCGAGGGCATCACCGGATGCTACGTGCTGGCCAATCGTGACGACTTCGAGCTCGATTCGCTCGACGCCGCCTATACCGACCTCATGGGTCGCGAGGTGGTCGACGAGCGCTTTGGGTCGCTCGGCACGATTGTCGAGATCATGTCGACGCCCGCCAACGATGTTTGGGTTGTCGAGGGCGATCGGTACGGCGAGGTGCTGATTCCCGTGATCGAGCAGGTTGTGCTCGATCTTCCCGACACAGGAACAATTTCCGTCCACGTTATGGACGGCTTGATCGATATGGACAAGTAGGGAGGACAGCATGCTGATTGAGACCCTTTCGGTCTTTCCCGAGATGTTTGAGCCCGTCATGTCCACGTCGATTTTGGGCCGCGCCCGTAAGGCCGGCCTTTTTGATTTTAAGGCGTATAACCTGCGCGACTGGACGCACGACCGCCATCGTACCGTCGATGACGAGCCGTATGGCGGCGGGCAGGGCATGCTCATGAAGGTCGAGCCCATTGCCGAGGCAATCGAGGCCATCAGCTCCGAGGGTCCCAAGCCCACCGTGGTGTTCTTCACCCCCTGCGGCGAGCCCTTTACGCAGCATGTGGCCGAGCGCCTGCTCAAAAGTGAGCGCCTGCTGTTTGTGTGCAGTCGCTACGAGGGTGTCGACGAGCGTGCCTATGCGTATGCCGACGAGCGTCTGTCGATTGGCGACTACGTGCTCACGGGCGGCGAGCTGCCCGCTATGGTCGTGGCCGATGCCGTCGTACGGCTCATTCCCGGAGCCTTGGGCGACGAGATGAGCAATGTCGACGAGTCCTTCTCGACCGCCGAGGACGGTGGCCTGCTCGAGTACGCGCAGTACACCCGCCCCGCCGAGTTTAATGGCGAGGGCGTGCCTCCAGTACTCGTAAGCGGCGACCACGCCAAGGTCGATGCCTGGCGTCGCAAAAACGCCATCGAGCGTACCTGTCGTTGGCGTCCCGATCTTATCGAGACGGCACACCTTACGCCCGAGGAGCGCGCGTACGCGCAGGAGATCCTGGACGCTTCGTATTCGCAGAGCGAGGAGTGAGAATGGTCGCATCGCAGCATTCTGCCCTGAGGGGCGCCTTTGAGTGGATCGTAATCGTTGCGATCGCGCTGGTCGCAACCTTCTTGATTCGCTCGTTTGTGGTCGAACCCTTTGTGGTGCCCACCGGCTCCATGGAGTCCACGATTGAGATCGGCGATCAGATTCTGGCGCAGAAGGTGACGCTCGAACTCGGACAGCCCGTCAAGCAAGGCGATATCGTGGTGTTCCACAACCCCGATGCCACGTCCGAGCATGACGTGCTGGTGAAGCGCGTCATCGCCACGGCCGGCCAGACGGTCGACCTGCAGGACGGCAAGGTCGTCGTCGACGGCCAGGCGCTCGATGAGGACTATACGACCGGCATGAGCTGGCCGCTTTCGGTCCAAGCCCCCGGCGCTCAGGTGAGCTATCCCTACACCGTCCCTGACGACTGTGTGTGGGTGATGGGCGACAACCGCGAGAACTCTGCTGACTCCCGCTACTTTGGCCCGGTCGACCGCTCCGACTTGATCGCCGTGGCGCTTGTACGCTACTGGCCGCTCAACCGTATCGGCGCTATCGACTAAAAACCGCTATAGTACAGTACCTAACCGTGTAATCGTTTCGACGAGGGGATATTAGAGGCATGAACGCTTCATCGCTTTCCTTCCAAGACATCATCCTGCGCCTCCAGCAGTACTGGGGCGAGCAGGGCTGCGTCATTATGCAGCCCTATGACTCCGAGGTCGGTGCCGGTACCTTCCATACCGCGACCACGCTGCGCTCGCTCGGTCCCGCCGAGTGGCGCACCTGCTATGCGCAGCCCTGCCGCCGTCCCGCCGATGGCCGCTACGGCGAGAACCCCAACCGCATGCAGCACTACTATCAGTTCCAGGTGCTCATCAAGCCCTCGCCGGTCAACGCCCAGGAGCTTTACCTGGGTTCGCTGGCCGCCATTGGCCTGGACCCCAACGACCATGACGTCCGCTTTGTCGAGGACGACTGGGAGAGCCCGACGCTCGGCGCCTGGGGCCTTGGCTGGGAGGTCTGGCTCAATGGCATGGAGGTCACGCAGTTTACGTACTTCCAGCAGGTGGGCGGCATCGAGGTCGACCCCGTGCCCGTCGAGATCACCTATGGCCTGGAGCGTATCGCCATGTACGCCCAGGGCGTCAACTCGGTCTACGACCTGGTGTGGAGCTATCTGCCCGACGGCACGCCCATGACCTACGGCGACGTGTTCCTGGAGAACGAGCGCGAGTTCAGCGCTTACAACTTTGAGGTCGCCAACGTCGAAATGATGCGTCAGAAGTTTGACGACTACGAGGCTGAGTGCCACTCCTGCCTGGAGCGCAAGCTGCCGCTGCCGGCATATGACTGCGTCATGAAGTGCAGCCACGCCTTCAACCTGCTCGATGCCCGCGGTGCGCTGTCCGCAGTCGAGCGCGCCAACTACATTCTGCGCGTCCGCGCCGTCGCCAAGGCGTGCTGCGAGGCCTACATGGCCGAGGTCGCCGGAGTCAACGAGAATGCCGACCAGGAAGGCGAGGTGGCGTAAGCCATGGCAGACGCTAAGGATTTCCTGTTTGAGATCGGTACGGAGGAAATGCCCTCTGCACCGCTGAACAATGCCGTCAAGCAGCTTGGCACCATGATTGCCAAGGGTCTCGACGAGGCCGGTCTGGCCCACGGCGAGGTCCGCGTGATCTCGAGCCCGCGTCGCCTGGCTGCGCTCGTTGCCGACGTTGCCACCGCGACCGATGAGGTTCACGAGGTTAAGCGTGGCCCCGCGGCCAACATCGCCTTCGACGCCGACGGAAACGCCACCAAAGCCGCCCAGGGCTTCGCCCGCAAGTGCGGTGTGGCTGCCGAGGACCTGGTCCGTCGCGAGGACACCGACGGCCGTGAGTACGTCTTTGCCGAGAAGAACATCCCTTCTGCCCCGGCCACCCCGATTCTGACGGCCCTGTGCGAGAAGACCATCGCCGGCCTGCAGTGGCCCAATTACCGCTCTCAGCGCTGGGGTCACGAGCACGCCACGTTCGTGCGTCCGGTCCGCTGGATCTGCTGCCTTTTGGGCGAGGATGTCGTGCCCGTGTCCTTTGCTGACGTGACGAGCGGCAATACCACGCGCGGCCATCGCGTGCTTGGCCCCGGTGACCATGTGGTCGCCAGCCCCGCTGTTTACGAGCAGGTGCTCGAGGATGCCGGTGTGCTTTCTGCCGAGCGCCGTCGCGAGGCCATCCTTGCCGGTATCGCCGAGGTCGAGGCTGCGCGCCCCGGCTGCCACGTCGATACGCCCAAGAAGGTCTTTGAGGAGGTCATCAACCTCTGCGAGTGGCCGACGGTGCTCGTCGGCACCTTCGATGAGGAGTTCCTCAAGGTGCCGCACGAGATCATCTGCGAGTCTATGCTCACCAATCAGCGCTACTTCCCGATCTATGACGGCGAGGGCAAGCTGACGCGTGAGTTTGTGGTCGTCTCCAACAGCAAGCCCGAGAATGCCGAGCGCGTGATCGACGGCAACGAGCGTGTCGTGCGCGCCCGCCTGGACGACGCCAAGTTCTTCTACGAGGAGGATCTGAAGATCTCCCTCGACGAGTTCCGTGAGCGTCTGGCCAAGGTCGCCTTCCAGGAGAAGCTCGGCAGCGTGCTCGCCAAGTCCGAGCGTATTGAGCAGCTCGCGCTCGCTATTGCCCGCGAGGCTCACCTGGGTGCCCACCTGGCCGCCGACGCCGGCCGCGCCGCTCACCTGTGCAAGGCCGACCTGGTGTCCAACGCTGTCGTCGAGTTCACGAGCCAGCAGGGCGTGATGGGCGGTTACTACGCCAGCGCGATGGGGGAGAACGACGAGGTCGCTCACGCTATTCGCGATCACTATCGTCCCCGCTTTGCCGGTGACGAGCTCCCCGAGGGCACCGCTGGCTGCATCGTGGCCTGCGCCGACAAGCTCGATACCATTGCCGGCATCTTTGCCATCGGCGAGCCCCCGACCGGCTCTTCCGACCCGTACGCGCTGCGTCGTGCCGCCATCGGCATCATCAACATCCTTCGCGACCGTCTGCCGATCGACCCCACGTCGCTCATCGACTTTGCGCTCGAGCTCTATAGCGAGCAGGGCATTGAGTTCGACGCCGCCGAGGTCGCCCAGCAGGTTCGCGACTTCTTCCACGGCCGTTTGGTGAGCATGGCCCGCGACGAGAAGATCCCGGCCGACACCGTTGCCGCCGTTTCCGCGGTGCACATCATTGCCCCGTCGGTCTTCTTCGCCCGCTGCGCCGCCCTCGATGAGGCCCGCAAGAACGACGCCGAGACCTTCGACAACCTGGCGACCGCTTACGCCCGCGCGGCGCATATCTCCAAGCCCGAACTGGGCGCGGAGTACGATCGCGCTCTGATGGGCGAGGTCGAGCTTGCGCTTGCCGACGCCTCCGAGGCCGCTCAGACCGCCGTCGATGCCGCGCTTGCTACCGAGGATTATCCTGCCGCATTCGCTGCCCTCGCCGCCCTGCGTGCCCCCATCGACCGTTTCTTCGACGAGGTTATGGTCATGGACAAGGACGAGCAGCTCCGCGATAATCGCCTTAAGCTGCTCAACCGCTTCGAGGCCGTTTTCTCCGGCATCGCCAACATCGGCGAGCTTGCCCGCAAAAAGTAAGCTAGCCTGCGCATAAGCGCAAAAGGAGCCCCGCATGGATTGCCCGGTCACCGCTCGTCCCACCGTTATCGTTATCTCCGACTCGCTCGGTGATACCGCTTGTGAGGTGGTGCTTGCGGCGTCCGGGCAATTTGATGAAGGGGCTTTTCGTGTTTTACGTCTGCCTAAGGTGACCTCGGTGGAGCAGGTTAAGTCGTTTGTGGGCCCGCATGTCGATGCGGACCATCGCGATATCGCCGTATTCCACACAATTGTCGATCCGGCGCTTCGTGCTCGCGTGCTCGACTACTTGGGCATGCTGCACATTCGCTCGGTCGACCTGATCGGCCCGACGCTTGCCGTGCTGTCGTCGCTCATCGGTGTGCCTCCCAAGGGCGTTGCGGGTGTGATTCACAAGACCGATGACCGGTATTTCCACCGTATCGAGGCCATGGAGTATTTCGTTGAGCACGATGACGGACGCGGTTGCGACGATCTGTCGGCTGCCGATATCGTTTTGCTGGGCGTGTCGCGCACATCCAAGACGCCGCTGTCGATGTATTTGGCCTATCAGGGCTACAAGGTCGCCAACGTTCCGTTGGCGCACGGTATGGAGCCGCCCAAGTCGATTTACAAGGTCGATCCGATGCGTCTCTTCGGTCTGATTTCGACCGTCGATGTAATTTCCGAGATTCGCGATAGCCGCCTGGGCGACGACTATGCCCGTGCCGTCGCCGGTTCCTATGCCGAGCCCGAGAGTGTGCGCAGTGAGCTCGAGGAGGCTCGTGCCCTCATGAAACGTCTGGGTTGCTTTGTGGTGCGCACCGACGGCAAGGCGATCGAGGAGAGTGCCTCCGAGATCATCGCTCACCTCGAAGAGATTCAAGAGGCAAGAGCCCGCCGCGCCGCCCGCCGCGCTCAACAAAAGTAGCTTATTGGGTTAGCTAAAAATACCTGAAATTGATAAAGCGCTTTATCAGTTTCTACCGCTTTTGACATGCAATTAGACTGTAGTGGTATCTTCATAAGGTAACCACCTTTACCTACCGATTACCGCTAGTTTTAGCACGTTTACCAAACCGCGTATCCTCTGCTTAAGCCCGTTCAAAACCCGCCGTATAGTTCCCTCACGGCCCGCATCCGGCGGGCCGATTCGTTACCACGGTCGTGCGCGAGAGCGCATGGAAGGGGAAGTATCGTGAGCGATTGCAAGAGGGTTTACCGTTTTGGAACCAATGCCCAGGGCACTTGTGTCACCGAAGGCGACAAGTCCATGAACTTCGTGCTTGGCGGCAAAGGCGCTAATCTTGCCGAGATGAGCCGTATCGGCCTGCCGGTTCCCGGTGGCTTTACCATTACCTGCCAGACCTGCGTCGAGTACTCTGGTGCCGGCAACGTCTGGCCCGAAGGCGCACTCGACGAGATCGTTGCCGCCGAGGCAGACCTCGAGGCCCGCTGCGGCAAGAAGCTCGGCGACGCCTCCGACCCGCTGCTCGTCTCAGTGCGCTCGGGCGCTCCGTTTTCCATGCCCGGCATGATGGACACGGTCCTCAACCTGGGCCTCAACGACGATTCCGTTCAGGGCCTTATCGCCCAGACGCAAAACCCGCGCTTTGCCTGGGATAGCTACCGTCGCTTTATCCAGATGTTCTCCAACGTCGTCATGGGAGTCGATGCCGACTTGTTCGAGAATGCCCTGACCCAGGCCCGCCTGGTCGCCGGCGTTCGCGTCGACTCCGAGCTTTCGGCCGAGGACCTGCAGGAGCTCGTCGAGACTTTCAAAGGCATTTTCTCCGACAACGTCGAGGCCGCCCTGTATCCCGAGCTCGAAGTCGCCGACGGCAAGCCCGTCTTCCCGCACGACCCGGAGCTCCAGCTGCGCCTCGCCATCCAGGCCGTCTTTGGTAGCTGGATGAACGAGCGCGCCTGTATCTACCGCAAGCAACACGGTATTTCCGATGACCTTGGCACCGCCGTCAACGTCCAGGCCATGGCATTTGGCAACAAGGGCGAGACCTCGGCGACCGGCGTCGCCTTTACGCGCAACCCGGCCGACGGCACCAAGGAGTTCTACGGTGACTTTCTGGTCAACGCCCAGGGCGAGGACGTCGTCGCCGGCATCCGTAACACCGAGCCCATCGCCGACCTCAAGACCACCCCGGGCCTGGAGTCTGCAGGTGAGGAGCTTGAGCGTGTCTTCCTGACGCTTGAGGATCACTACCGCGACATGTGCGATATCGAGTTCACTATCGAGCAAGGTAAGCTTTGGATGCTCCAGACCCGCGTGGGCAAGCGTACCGCAACCGCCGCTCTGCGCATCGCTATCGAGATGGTCGAGGAAGGCCTGATCACCCGTGAGGAGGCCGTGAGCCGCATCGACCCCGCGCAGCTCGACCAGCTCCTGCACCCGCAGTTCGACTCCTCCAAGAAGTACGAGGCGCTCGCACGCGGCCTTAACGCCAGTCCCGGTGCCGCCGTGGGCGAGGTCGTGTTCTCGAGCGATGACGCCGTCGCGCGTTCTGCCGAGGGCCACAAGGTCATTCTGGTTCGCTGGGAGACCAACCCCGACGACCTGAAGGGTATGGTCGCCGCCGAGGGTATCTTGACGAGTCATGGTGGCAAGACGAGCCACGCCGCCGTTATCGCCCGTGGCATGGGTACTCCCTGCGTCTGCGGTGTCGAGCGTTTCCATATTGACGCGGCCGAGAAGGTCGTGCGTATCGAGGGCAGCGATCGCGTGCTGCACGAGGGCGACATCATCTCCATCGACGGCACTCAAGGCATCGTCGTCGACGGCGCCGTCGATCTGGTTTCGGCCGAGCTCACTGGCGACTTGGACACCATCCTGTCCTGGGCCGACGAGATCCGCCTGGACGAGACCGACGGTCACGCCAACCACGTGCGCGTCAACGCCGACAACCCCGAGGATGCCGAGCTCGCGCTCGAGTTTGGCGCCGAGGCCATCGGTCTGTGCCGTACCGAGCACATGTTCCTGGGCGATCGCAAGAACATTATCCAGAGCTTCATCCTGTCCGACGACGAGGCTGTGAAGCAGCAGGCCCTGGCCGATCTGCTCAAGGTTCAGACTGAGGACTTCTTGGCGATGTTCAAGACCATGTCCGGTCGCGATGTGGTCGTTCGCCTGCTCGATCCGCCGCTTCATGAGTTCCTGGATAATCCTCGCGAGCTCGAGGTCGCCATCACCAATAAGGAGGCCGCTGGCGCCGGCGAGGAAGAGCTCGCCGCCCTGCGTGCCCGCCTGCGCCGCATCGACGGCATGGTCGAGTCCAACCCGATGCTCGGCCTGCGCGGCGTGCGCCTGTCCGTCGTCTTCGGTGACCTGCCGCTCATGCAGGTCCGTGCCGTGGCGACGGCTGCCGCCCGCCTTATCAAGGAAGGCGTCGACCCGCGTCCCGAGATTATGGTCCCGCTCGTTTCCATTACGGCCGAGCACGTTCAGACCCGCGAGGTCATTGAGCGCGTGATCGCCGAGGTCTCCGCCGAGGAGGGCGTCGAGCTCAACATTCCAGTGGGCACGATGCTCGAGCTGCCGCGCGCCTGCATGGTCGCTGACGAGATTGCACAGCACGCCGACTTCTTCTGCTTTGGCACCAACGATCTTACGCAGACGACTTTCGGTTTCTCGCGTGACGACGCCGAGGCCAAGTTCATTCCGCTGTACATGCACAAGAAGATCTTGAAGGACAACCCCTTCGAGACTATCGACTCGGCGGTGCTGGAGCTCGTGCGCATGGCCGTCGAGAAGGGTCGTGCCACCAACCCCGGCATGCACTTTGGCGTGTGCGGTGAGCACGGCGGCGACCCCAAGTCCATCAAGGCCCTGTTTAACGCGGCCGACGTGGACTACGTGTCCTGCTCGCCCTATCGCGTGCCCCTCGCGCGTCTGGCGGCCGCTCAGGCCAAGCTCGAGGCCAGGCGTTCCGCTTAACTGAGTCGCGTTCCATTTGCGCTTTTTACGCCCCCCTTCGCGCCGTCGCGCCCCTGTGGACGCGGCGGCGTTTTACGTTGGTTCAATACATTGGCAACTGACGGGAGGACTGCGATGAAAAACCTCACCAGGTATTTGCAACGAGCGCGTCGGGGAGCACAGATGGCCCTGTGCTGGGTGGTCGTTGCGGTCACGGCGCTTTGCGGGATGCCGACAGCCGGTTTTGCCCTCCAGGATGATTCGCGCGACGAGCTCTATGGCGACGTGGTCAACCCGCTCACCATTACGGTCAACGATCGCGACTGCACGTTTGTAGATATCGATGACGGCAAGCTCGAGGGCCGTACCTCGATGTATGACAACGTCTCGTTCTACACGGCCGCCGTCAAAAAGGTGCTGCCCAACTGGGCATCGCTTGCCTATAACATCCTTGGCTATGGCGGAGGCGACGACTCCGGTGACTTTTTGTACTGGGACCACGCCGGCAAGGGCTTTGAGAAGGACTTCGGCAAGGGTCACTACATCTATCTTTATGATGCGCTTTCGGGCGGCAACGGTGAGCATTCCGATGGTGCCGACAAATCGAAGCAGAGTGGTCTGACATCTGCAAAAAGCCTCAATGCGGTCTACGAGCGCTTGACCGACGATATCGCCGGCTGTATCGGTCACAAGCTGAAGGGCTTCGATTTCCGTAAAAACGTGCCGCTCGACGGACTGTCGAAAGACACGACTGAGCAGGACGTCATCTATGCCACCATTGCTTGTGTCGACAAGCTCGGCGGCACCTATCAGTACGATTTCAATGGCTTTGGCATCGCGTTCTATAACTTTAGAGTTCAGCAGCTCAACAGCGTGAACAAGCTTAACTGTGAGCCCGAGGACGCGCCGGGCTATTCCTTTGTCGATTCTAAGACTGAGCAGGAGCTCGTTACCTCGGCACTTAACGTCGGCTATGAGGACGCCTCGCAGAGCATCACGCTCGCCCGCGGTACCGAGGAGACGGTCGGCACGAGCACTTCTGAATCCGCATCGTATTCCAAAGGCGGCTCGTGGGGCGCATCGGTGAGCCTCAAGGAGTCGCTGGGCGTGCCCGCAACAGCGAGCGAGGAGATCGAGACTTCGTTTTCGGCCGAAACCACGATGTCCCAGTTGTGGGAGGCGAGCAAGACCGAGGAACAGTCGATCACAACGACGGACAATCAGTCGGTTACCGTCAATATGACGATCCCGGCGCACACGCAGGTCAATAGCAAGCAGACGAGTTCTACCACGACGCTGTCCGAGGACTATGACCAGCCGGTGGGCGTGACGTTCGACGTGATTATCTTTAACATGAACGGCGAGTGCTACGACGACAACGCCGCCGTGCAGGAGTTCCATACCGCCGGTTATGACCAGCGCTCGTTCTACACCACCTTTGGCGATCAGTCGACCGACGCCGTGCAGAACCTGTTCCTACACTCAATCGCCCATCGTGGCGACGACGGCTACGATACCACCGCCGGAAACGTCACGAGCTGGTCGCATCGCACCAACAACCACATGGTGCGCGCCATCGATTGGAATTCGGTCCTGGCCGATCGCGAGGTGCCTTCGCGCAACGGTGGCGCCCCGCGCACGTGCAACGTGCTCAATGACATGGCCGCGACCTATCCCATGTCCATTACGGGTTCCAATCTGTCGTTTGAGTCGGTGACGGTCGATACGCAGTTGGGCACGCCGCAGCCTATTAAGCCCATCTCCAAGATTCTCGTCTCGCTGCAGACCGATAAGACCCGAAGGCTTACGGTGGGAGGGGAAGACCCCATCTCTTCCTATCGCGTGCGTGCAAGGGACGAGGACGATGTTGACTACTACGGCTTTGTGAAGTCGTCGGGCGACTGGCGCGTGGTGGACAAAAAGGGCAAGGAATGCAAGTCCGACGTCATCGAGATCCAGACCGACCCTGTTACCCACGAGCAAGTCGTAGTGGGTAAAAAGGCCGGCACCGCCTACGTAAAGTACTTTATCCCCGAGGACACCTATGTGGACGTGAACGGGCATGTCTCGACCAATGACGAGATCGACGCCGCGGCCTACAAATATAAGGTAAGTGACGTGGCGCCCGAGCCGTTTAACGGCAACATCAAACTCGAGGGCTCGGCACAGACCGTCGTCGGCGTCGAGGAAAATCTCAACGGCATCGAAGGCCTGACGGCTACGGTCTATGACACGACGGGCAAGGAAGTCGATAGGGCCTGCAGCTGGGAGGCCCAGGAGCTCGAGAGCAAGGGCATTTCGGTCGCGACAGGCGGTACGATGACTATCTCGCAACCGGGCACCTTCCATGTTCGCGCCTTTATTGACGGTGTGTATTCCGATTGGGCCGAGGTCATCGCCGCACTCGCACCGGTCGACCCGATGGCGACCGTGGTCGAGACACCGGTGAGCGTTACGTCCGTTTCTTCGGGGGATTCTTCGGCGACGACGGATAGCACGCCCCCTGCCCAGGGAGAGCAGGCCGTTTCCGATGCGAACGCGGCCGAGTCTGCTCCGGCGAGCGACGATGCCGCTGCAGTGACTGGCGACACCGCGCCCACCGCCGCGAGGGATGCCTCGCCGATTCCTACGGGCCTCGTTACCGTTTTGACCGATATCTGCCGCTACGGCATCGATCACGGCCTCATCAGCACATCAAACAAGGAAGAGATGACCAAGCAGGACTTCGACATCTTAGGCATCCTGTACCTGATGGCGGACAGCCAGGACCTGGTGCCCCAAGACGCCGAGGACGCGATGAGCGAATGGGTCCATGACAACTATAATGACGAAGAGCTTGCCACCTGGAAGCAGCATGCGCTTTCGGTGCTGCTCGAATACGGCTATATTGCGCCCGGAACGACCGTGACGACGCCGACGACTGATGCTGCGGCCGGCGCATAAGTGCAGAAAGAGTGCGTGTTTTTGTCTTTTTGCGCACGGGCAAAATAGTTCTTGCAGCCAAGGTTGTGGCGTGTATACTCGAATACGTTTGTTCAACTACGTGCCGGCCAAGGTGGTACGGCACCTCTAGAAGAGTAAGGAATTGCACATGGATTACATCCGCGCAATCGAGCGTCAGCAGATCCGCGAGGACATCCCGCAGGTCCGCGTTGCCGACAACGTCAAGGTCCACTACCGCATTAAGGAAGGCGACCGCGAGCGCATCCAGGTTTTCCAGGGTGACGTCATCCGCATGGCCGGCGCCGGTGCCCGTGAGACCTTCACCGTCCGCAAGATTTCCTTCGGTGTCGGTGTTGAGCGTACCTTCCCGCTTCACAGCCCCAAGATCGCCAAGCTCGAGGTCGTCCGTCATGGTCGCGTCCGTCGCGCCAAGCTGTACTACCTCCGCGACAAGGTGGGCAAGGCTGCTCGCATCCCCGAGAAGCGCTAAGAAGATCGCAGCGTCTGTCCACTCGTTTGGACAAAAGGGTCACCTTCGGGTGGCCCTTCTTTTTATCTGATTTGCATGCAAGGAGGCCCCGATATGGCCAACATGACGAGTTCGGTTTCGGCATCGCAGGTTGCCGGCGAGCTGGCGAGCGCCACGTTTGAGGAGATCCCCGCCCTCGTGGAGCATTATCGTGAGGATCCGCGCCAGCAAGTGATCAAGGCTTGCGAGCGCGCTCTTAAGCGCCATGCCAAGGAACTTGCCGAGCGCGAGCGCGTCAACGGCATGTACGAGCTGATGCACGAGCTCGGTGGGGATGGCGTGGTCGTGGGCGTCGACGAGGTGGGTCGCGGCTCGGTGGCCGGTCCTTTGACGGTTTGCGCCGTGTGCCTTCCCATGGAGCCGCGCGTCTGGGGCATCAATGATTCCAAAAAGCTCACGCCGGCGCGCCGCGAGCTGCTCTCGGTGAAGATTGCCGAGGTCGCGACGGCGATTGGTTTTTGCCATATTGCGCCTGCGGATATCGATGATATGGGCATGGCCCGCGCCATCCGCGCTGCCGTCGCGGGCGCCGTGGCCGATACGGGGCTCGAGCCCGATTGCGTGCTTATGGACGGTAACCCCTTGGGCGCCGTTCCCAACGAGCGCGACGTGGTGAAGGGCGATGCCAAAATCGCCTGTATCGCCGCGGCGTCCATCATGGCCAAGGTCACGCGTGACGAGATGATGGTCGAGTACGACGCCGAGTATCCCGAGTATCATTTGGCCGAGTCGAAGGGCTACGCAAGCCCCGAGCACATCGAGGCCATTCGCAAACATGGACTTTGTCCGCTGCATCGTGTGAGCTTTTGCGGAAACTTTCTGCAGACTGAGCGTCTTTTCTAGTTCAATTGTGGAGACAGGGACCTCAGGCGTTTTATAAACCTGCTGGTAGCGGGCCGTGTGCAACGTGAGTGTTGCGTACGGTCCGTTTTTTGTCGGCATTTGGTCAGCTATTGGTTTGCTTCCGGTACTTACCCGCATGAAAGGTGCCCTCATCATCGGGGCAATGCAGTGTGCGGGAAAGGAGACCCCATGTGTGCCGCAAGCAAAAAGAGCAAGACGCAGCAACTCAAGGAGCGCTGGGAAGACGGCGAGCTCGACTGCGGGGCGATTACGCCCGAGTTTATCAAGGGGCTCAGTCCCCGCGAGCTCGGCATGCTGGGCGAGCTGATCACCATCGATTACTTTAACGAGCGTGGATACACCTTGTTGGAGCAGGGCTATCGTTGCATTGAGGGTGAAGCCGATCTGGTGCTGCTCGATGAGCTCGACGATGTCGTTGTGATGGCCGAGGTCAAGACGAGACGCGTCGCCCTGGATTGCACCACGCGGGTCTTTCCCGAGGAGGCCGTGGACGCCCAAAAGCAGCGTCGGTATCGCCGTATCGCAAGTTGCTATCTCATGGAGCACTATCCGCTCAGGTCGATTCGCTTCGATGTCGTGGGCGTCACCATCCGCGGCGGGCATGTCGCCGAGATCGAGCATCAGTACAATGCGTTCGATTGGCAGGTGTCGTGATGGCGTTCGAGACGTTTGCCGTGCATGCGGCCTGCATCCGCGGCGTTGAGGCAATTCCCGTTACCGTCGAGGTCTCGCTTGCCGGTGGCGTTCCGGGCATCCAGATGCTCGGCATTCCGAGTATGGAGGTGATGGAGTCGCGCGGGCGTATCCGGTGCGCCATGCGCTCGGCCGGCTTCGAGATCCCTCGGTCTGGCATTACCGTCAACCTGGCACCTGGCGATATCCGCAAAACTGGCAGCGGTTTTGACCTGCCGATTGCCATCGCGGTTCTGGCGGCCGATGGGCAGATTCCCCGTGACAACCTCGATCATTGCCTTATCGCAGGAGAGCTTGGCCTGGACGGCACGGTGCTACCCGTCAAAGGCGAGGTGGCGTTTCAGCTGTTGGCGCGCGATATGGGGCTTTCCTTTATCGCCGGTAGGTCCGATCAGCATGTCCCGCTTGCGGGCGTTGACTGCGGGTTTATCGACCACCTATCTCAGCTTGCCCATGGCATGGGGGATGCCGCACGGCATTACCTGGATTCTGAAGTGCTCGAGGCGACCTTTGAGCCCGAGCTCGATTATGCCGACGTTCTGGGGCAGGAGGTCGCCAAACGTGGCATGGCGCTTGCGGCCGCCGGCGAGCTCGGATTGCTCATGATCGGTTCGCCCGGTTCGGGCAAGACCATGCTTGCGCGGCGCATGACCGGCATCCTGCCCGAGCTTTCTCTCGAGGATCAGCAAGAGGCGCTGTGCATCCATTCGGTCTTGGGCGAGAACATCGATGGACTGCTTGCGGGGCATCGCCCCTTCCGCAGTCCGCATCACAGCATTTCGACCGCGGGACTCATCGGCGGCGGGCGTCCGGTGCATCCGGGCGAAATTAGCCTAGCTCATGGCGGCGTGCTCTTTTTGGACGAGCTCGCCGAGTTTCCCACCGGCGTGCTACAGACGCTGCGTCAGCCCATCGAACGCGGTTACGTAAGGATCGTTCGCGTTGACGGGGCCTTTACGTTCCCGTCGCGCTTTCAGCTGCTGGCTGCGAGCAATCCCTGCCCCTGCGGGTTTTTGGGTGATCGTGAAGTGCCGTGTCGCTGTTCCGCGACGATGGTCGAGCGCTATCGGGGCAAGTTGCGCGGTCCTTTGGCCGATCGTATCGACATGATGATCGACGTGACCCGCCCCGATCCCCAGGTGATCATTGAGGGCGCTGAGGGTATGTCATCGGCTGATCTGCGCGATTATGTCGTACGTGGGCGCGCCTTTCGCGCCTGGCGTGAATCCCGTATGGACGATGCGGACACCGAGGCCGAGGATGATGAGTCGCGGTCCATTGACGGCGTCGTTTCGACCTTTGGGCTTGATGAGGCTGCCGAGAAATGCGTGCTTGGCCTGTCGAAGCGTACGCATCTCACGGGTCGCGGCATCGTGCGCCTGGTACGCATCGCACGCACGATCGCCGATGTTGCCGAAAGCGAACGGGTGACGCAGGATCACGTGCTCGAGGCGGCGATGTACCAGGGAAGGAGGGATCAATAATGGGCGAGGGGACCTTCGAGCTGCATCCCGGTGATGCGTTGTTTCCCGAGACCGTTTTGGAGCTTTCCGATGTACCCCAGACGCTCTATGTGCGCGGCAACCCCGAGGTGCTTTCGACGCCTGCGCTATCCATTATCGGTGCTCGCAAGGCATCGCCGTACGGTCTCGCCGTGGCAGAGCTTGCGGCAAAGGTGGCGGTGGAGGCGGGGGTGACGGTGGTCTCGGGCGGTGCGGTCGGCTGCGACCAGGCGTCGGGTTGGGCTGCGTTCAACGCCGGGGGTAAGCACGTCGTGGTGCTGGGGACCGGCGCCGATGTTGTCTATCCGCGCTCGAGCGCCGGCCTCATCACGCGCACGCTCGATACGGGCGGCGCGGTCGTTTCGATTTCGCCGTGGGGTATGGGACCGCGTAAGTTCGCCTTTCCGCGGCGCAATCGCGTAATCGCCGCCTTGTCGCAGGCACTCTTCGTTTCCGAGGCGGGCATGCCCTCGGGTACGTTCTCCACGGCGGAGGCCGCTATGGACTTGGGGCGAGAGCTTCTTGCAGTGCCGGGCTCCATCCTTTCGCCCGAGTCGCGTGGGACTAACTATCTCATCGCTAACGGAGCCTGCTGCATCATCGATGAGGGATCAATCGAGATGGCCATCTCGCGCATCTACGGCACGCTGCGCTACACGCGTCCCGATGCACCTGGCATTGCCGATCTGGACCCAACACAGCAGACCGTGATGCACGCGCTTATCGCCTCGCCGCTCAAGGTCGACGACATTGCCGCGCTCGTCTCGCTTGATGCTGTCGGCGTGCTCAAGCTTTTGGGCTCGCTCGAGCTCGAGGGTCTTATTGAGCGCATGATGGATGGAAGGTATGCGCCCTCAAAGTTTGCGCTTCACGCCCAGACGCCCTTCGGTCACAATGGAAAGCGTGTCAATTAGAAAGGTGTTTGCAGATGCAGTTCGATCAGGTGACGGTTATCGGTGGCGGTCTGGCGGGTTCGGAATGTGCGATCCAGCTGGCAGATCGCGGGTTTGCCGTAAAGCTGTGCGAGATGCGCCCCCAGGTGAGCTCTCCGGCCCACCATACCGACCACCTGGCCGAGCTCGTTTGCTCAAATTCGTTTAAGTCAACCCGTCCGGACTCTGCTGCGGGCTTGTTAAAGGCCGAGCTTGAGCGTATGGGCTCGGTCTTGCTCGATTGTGCCCATCGTGCGGCCGTTCCCGCCGGCGGTGCCCTGGCGGTCGACCGCGTCAGGTTTTCCGAGCTTGTCGAGGCCGAGGTTGCCGCTCGACCCAATATCGAGGTCGTGCACGGCGAGGTCACGCAGATTCCCGAGGGCCACGTGGTCATTGCCGCGGGCCCGCTGTGTTCTCCGGCATTGAGCGAAGAGGTCATGAAGCTCGTCGGTGGCGACGCCTTGGCGTTCTTTGACGCTGCCGCGCCAATCGTCGATGCCTCCACGCTTGATATGGACGTGCTATTTTCGCAGTCGCGCTACGAGGAGCAGGGGAGCGGTGACTATCTCAACGCTCCGCTCAACAAGGAGGAGTACGAGGCCTTTATCGAGGCACTCACCACTGCCGATCGCGTGGTTCTCAAGGACTTTGAGGGTGGCGATCTGTTCCAGGCCTGTCAGCCTGCCGAGGAAGTCGCCCGCACTGGCAAGGATGCTATCCGCTTTGGCGCCATGAAGCCCGTCGGCCTCACCGACCCGCGAACCGGACGTCGCCCCTGGGCGGCGATTCAACTGCGTGCCGAGAACAAGGAGAAGACCGCTTATAACCTGGTGGGCTTCCAGACCAATCTGACCTTTGGCGAGCAAAAGCGCGTCTTCCACATGGTCCCCGGTCTCGAGAACGCCGAGTTCTTCCGTTATGGCGTCATGCACCGCAATACCTTCGTCGATGCGCCCCACGTGCTCGACGGGACCTTTGCCGTGCCCGGCACGAACGTGCGCCTTGCCGGCCAGATCACTGGCACCGAGGGGTACATGGAGGCGGTTGCGACCGGTCTGCTCGCGGCAATCAATACCTATGCCGAGGCTATCGGGGCCGCCCCCGTCGAGCTGCCGCGCGTGGGCGCCTTAGGCGCGCTCGTGGGCTATGCGACCGATCCGGCAACCGTGGGCTACCAGCCCATGCATGTCAATTTTGGCCTGGTGCCGCCGCTCGAAGACGGCAAGCGCCGCAGTAAGCGCGACCGCTACCAGGCATATGCGGATCGCGCCCTCGAGGCCCTCGATGCCTACTTGGCCACGCGTTCCGACTTGTTTGGAGGCGACCGGTCATAGCCTTTGACCTGTACGATACCGTCGACACGTTTATCGCCTATATCGCACGTGTCGAGGGGCTCGCTCCCAATACGGTGACTGCCTATGGATCGCGGTTGGAGCGCTTTGCTGCCTGGTGCGAGCGTACAGGTACCGATGCGCGTATGGCCGATGTGCGCACCGTCCGCACGTATTTGGCCGAGCTTTCGCGCGAGCAGGTGGCGCCTCGCACCCTTGCGGCACATTTGTCGGCTATTCGGTCGCTCTATCGTTGGATGGCTGCCGAGGGGATTGTCGAGGGCGATGCGGTCTCGGCGATCGCGTCGCCCAAGCTGCCGCGCGACCTGCCCGGTGTGCTGACGACCCAACAGGTCGAGGCGCTGCTCAAGACGCCTGATACCTCGACGCCCGCGGGACTGCGCGATGCGGCGATGCTCGAGCTGCTCTATGCCTCGGGTGCCCGCATCTCGGAGCTTGCCGCGCTTAACGTGGAATCCATCGCTTGGTCGGAGCGCGTGGTTCGCCTTTGGGGCAAGGGCAGCAAGGAGCGTATCGTGCCCCTGTACCGTCGGGCGCTCGAGTCGGCCCGACGCTATGTCGAGCAGGGGAGGCCGGAGTTGCTCGCCCAGGCAAAGCGCCGCGACGCCGCAGCCGGTCTGCATCCGCTGTTTATTTCCGCGCGCGGCAATCGCATGAGTGCCGCTATGCTCAGACGACGGTTCCATATGCTGGCGACGCTCGCCGGCATCCCTGCCGACATTGCCCCGCATGCGATGCGCCATACCTTTGCGACCGATCTGCTCGAGGGTGGCGCTGATCTGCGCTCGGTTCAAGAGCTGCTGGGTCACGCGAGCCTGTCCACGACTCAAATCTACACGCATCTTACGCCCGATCGGCTTAAGCGGGCCGTTGCTCAAGCTCATCCCCGTGGCGAATAGCCTTTCGCGGCCGGGGACGTCGACGCACATTCAGGTGTGTGGTTTTGATTGCGGGTTGGCAGGAAGAGGCAATCCTGCTATCATTCATCAGGTTGCTTCACGGCAACAGGTTTTTATCACGCACGCGCGGCTACTTCATACCGTGGTGCCCGGGCTTTGGTAGCACATGTCCGGGTTGGTTTTGGAGGATGACCCCGCGCGGAGGCAAACCACAGGAGGTTTAACATGGCTACCAAGATTAATATCCGCACCCTGCTCGAGGCCGGCTGCCACTTCGGTCACCAGACCCGTCGCTGGAACCCCAAGATGAAGCCGTTCATCTTCGGTGAGCGCAACGGCATCTACATCCTCGACCTCAAGCAGACCATCCTTGACGCCGACCAGGCCTACACCTTCGTCAAGAACGTTGCCAAGGGTGGCAACGTGCTGTTCGTCGGCACCAAGAAGCAGGCTCAGGAGGCCGTCAAGAACGCCGCTGAGCGCGCCAACATGCCTTACATCAACCAGCGTTGGCTCGGCGGTATGCTGACCAACTTCGTCACCATCCGCTCCCGCATCAACCGCATGGAGGAGCTCGAGGCCATGGTCGAGGACGGCCGCATGGCAGTGCTGCCCAAGAAGGAACAGGCTGTGCTCGGCAAGGAGCTCACTAAGCTCCAGACCAACCTCGGTGGCGCCCGCGACATGAAGGGTCTGCCCCAGGCCCTGTTCGTCATCGACACCAAGCGCGAGGAGAACGCCATCAAGGAGGCCCAGCGCCTGAACATCCCCGTCGTCGCTCTGATCGACACCAACTCCGATCCCGACGAGGTCGAGTACGGCATCCCCTGCAACGATGACGCTATCTCCGCTGTCACCCTTATGTGCGAGCTCATGGCTGACGCCTGCCTCGCCGGCTCCGGTAAGGAGCAGGTCTCCGAGGCCGAGATGGCCGCTGAGTCCAAGGCCGAGTAAATCAGTCCTATTTAAGTCTTTTTCATCTCTATGAAAGGAACCACAATGGCCCAGATTACCGCCGCTATGGTCAAGCAGCTCCGCGAGATGACCGACTCCCCGATGATGGAGTGCAAGAAGGCTCTCGTCGAGGCTGACGGCGACATGGACGCCGCTGTTGACGTTCTGCGTAAGAACGGCCTCGCCAAGGCTGCCAAGAAGGCTGGCCGCGAGACCAACGAGGGCGCTGTCGCCGCGTTCGTCTCCGAGGATGGCAAGACCGGCGCTCTGCTCGAGCTCTCCTGCGAGACCGACTTCGTTGGCTCCAACGCCAAGTTCACCGGCTTTGCTACCAAGGTCGCCGAGGTTGTCGCCACTACCGAGCCGGCCGATGTCGACGCTCTGCTCGAGAAGCCGATGGGCGAGGAGACCGTTTCCTCCGAGCTCACCGAGATGATTCACATCATGGGCGAGAACATGAAGATCTCCCGTTTCGCCGCCCGCAAGGCCGAGAACGGCGCCCTCGCTTCTTACATCCACATGGGTGGCAAGATCGGCGTCCTCGTCGAGTTTGCTTTCGAGAAGGCCGAGACCGCTCAGGCTGAGTTCTTCAAGACCTTTGCCCACGATGTTGCCCTTCAGGTTGCCGCTGTCGCCCCGATCTGCGCTACCCGCGATCAGGTTCCGGCTGAGACCGTCGAGCACGAGAAGCAGATTTACATGGCTCAGGCTGCCGAGTCCGGTAAGCCCGAGGCCATCCAGGAGAAGATGGCTGTTGGCCGTCTGGAGAAGTTCTACAAGCAGTCCGTGCTCACCGAGCAGGAGTTCATCAAGGACAGCTCCCTTACCATCAAGAAGTACGCTGAGCAGGTCTCCAAGGAGCTCGGCGATACCATTACCGTCGTTGCCTTCGACCGTCTGGTCCGTGGCGAGTAAATAAGCTCTTGTAGCTGGTAATGAGCAGGCTGTGGGTTTTACTCACAGCCTGCTTTTTCATGGCTCTGAGCAGAGCCTTTGATATCATATTGAGAGTCTAATTAAAGGAGGATCGCTTTGTCCGACATCCGATATAAACGCGTGCTTCTCAAGCTTTCCGGCGAAGCACTGATGGGCGACGGCCACTATGGCATCGACCCCAAGGTTACCGACCATCTTGCCAAGCAGGTTAAGGAGCTGCTTGCCGTTGGCCATGAGGTCGGCGTCGTTGTCGGCGGCGGCAATATTTTCCGCGGCATGGCCGGCGCTGCCGGTGGCATGGAGCGTGCTCAGGCCGATTACATGGGTATGCTGGCAACCGTTATGAACGCGCTTGCCCTGCAGGATGCCTTCGAGCATAACGATGTTCCTTGCCGCGTTATGAGCGCTATCCAGATGAACGAGATTTGCGAGCCCTATATTCGTCGTCGCGCCATCAACCACCTGTCCAAGGGCAATGTCGTTATCTTCGCCGCCGGCTCGGGCAATCCGTACTTTACGACTGACACCGCCGCGGCCCTTCGCGCCTGCGAGATCGGTGCGGAGATTCTGATCAAGGCCACCAAGGTCGACGGTATCTACGACAAGGATCCCGTCAAGTGCGCCGATGCCGTCCGCTTTGACAAGATCACCTATCACGAGGTGCTCGTTCGCGGCCTGCAGGTTATGGATTCCACGGCAACGGCCTTGTGCCAGGATAACCGTATGCCCATTTTGGTCCTCAACATCGATGGCGAGGACACCGTCAAGCGCGCGCTCGCGGGTGAGCCCGTCGGCACGCTCGTCTATCAGGAGGATTAAGCATGGCAGAGAACATCACCGCCCACATGGACAAGTCGCTCGAGTCCCTCAAGCATAACTTCTCCAAGGTCCGCACCGGCCGCGCCAGCGCCAACATTCTGTCCGACATCACCGTCGATTACTACGGTGTTCCCACGCCGGTCACGCAGGTTGCCGCCGTCAAGACCCCCGAGGCCCACATGCTGCTCATCGAGCCGTGGGACAAGGCGCTCATCAACGCCATCGTTAAGGCCATCAGTGCCTCCGACCTTGGCATTACCCCCAACTCTGATGGTACCGTCGTACGCCTGCCGTTCCCGGCTCCCACCGAGGAGCGTCGTCGCGAGCTCGTCAAGGAGTGCCGCGAGTACGCCGAGCAGGCCAAGGTCTCTATCCGCAACATCCGTCGCGACTTTAATAACAAACTCGAGCGCGACGAGGAGCTTACCGAGGACGATGTTCGTCGCGAGCAGGCCAAGGTTCAGAAGCATACCGACGAGTATGTTGCCAAGGTCGAGGAGCTTCTGAAGGAAAAAGAAGCCGAGGTCATGGAGATCTAAGGTGCAATACGACGAGCATAAACTGGTCGAGTACTTTGCCGACGCCCCTGCGGGCGTCGGTTTTTCCGACCTTGACCTCAATAACATTCCGCACCATATCTCTTGCATCATGGACGGCAATGGTCGTTGGGCCACATCGCGCGGTCTTGCACGCACCGAGGGCCACAAGGCGGGTATCGTCTCCCTTCGTGAGATTATTACCGCCTGCGTGCGCCTGGGCGTCGACGTACTTTCGGCCTATGCGTTTTCTACCGAAAACTGGAATCGCCCGCAACACGAGGTCAACGTTCTCATGCATTTGTTTGCCAAGACGTTTATCGACGAACTGCCGTTGCTGAAGCGCGAGAACGTGCGCGTTGTGTTTTTGGGTGACATTTCTGCGTTGCCCAAGAAGACCCGTGATGTCTTTGAGCGCGGTCTTGCCGAGTGCGCCAACCATACCGGTATGACCCTGGCGCTCGCCGTTAACTATGGAGCCCGTGCCGAGATCACGCGCGCTGCCCGTCAGCTTGCCTTTGATGCAGCTGCCGGCAAGATTGACCCCGCCGCAATTGATGACGATATGGTGGCGTCGCACCTGTACACCGCCGGTCTTCCCGATCCCGAGCTCGTTATTCGCACCTCGGGCGAGCTGCGCCTTTCGAACTATCTGCTGTGGCAGGTCGCTTATGCCGAGTTTTATGTCACCGATACCTACTGGCCCGACTTCGATCGCTGGGGTCTTGTTAAGGCTATCTTGGCTTATCAGGGCCGCGACCGTAGGTTTGGTGGGCTGAGTAAGACCGAGGAGGCTTAATCGTGTCTGATCGTCCCAAGGCAACTGCTCCCAAGGCGCCTGCTTCTACGACACCTGTGCGCAGGGTCGCTGCTTCCAAGGCACCGGCTGCGAAGGGCGGCACCGGCTCATGGCTGGCTGGTTTTATTACCCGTGCTGCCGCCGGTATCGTCTATGCCGTCGTCTTTATCCTGTGTCTCGTTTTGGGTATCGTGCCTACGGCAATCTTTGTGTCCGTCATGAGCGGCTTGTGCTGCTATGAGTTCTTTCGCATGACGAAACTCGATGGCAAAGTGGCCAACGATCGCCTGGGTCTCGCTGCCGCCGTGCTCTTTCCGCTCTCGGCGCTGGGCGACTCGATGCTTTTGAATGCCCTGCTTTTTGCTTTGATGCTTGCGGTGGGCATTTGGTATGTCTGGTCGCCGCGTACCCGCATATCCGATGTTGCTGTGACGCTCATGGGCCCCATCTACACCGGTTTTATGCTGTCGGCCATCGTGCTTCTGCGCGATGCCGTGCCCGGTTTTGCCGGCGCCCTGCTTTCGGTGGGTGTTTGCGCGTCTCTCTGGGTCTCCGATTCGTTCGCCTATATCGTGGGTAGTCGTATCGGTAAGCATAAGATGGTCCCCAAGATTTCTCCCAAAAAGAGCTGGGAAGGCTTTTTCGGCGGCATTTTGGGCTCGGTGCTCATCTGGCTCATTTTGTGGGCGACGCATTTCTATAAGCTGAGCTTGCCTTATGCGCTGCTGTGCGGCGTGGTCGTGTCCATCCTGGGCGTTATCGGCGACCTCATCGAGTCGCGCATCAAGCGTGGCGTGGGCGTCAAGGATTCCGGCAACCTTATCCCGGGCCATGGCGGCATGCTCGACCGTAGCGACTCGCTTATCTTTGGCTGCATTACCGCGCAGCTGCTTTTGATGATCGGAGGCGTGCTGTAATGTCATTCCAGACGACGCATGGCCCCGATGGACGCCTTCGCGTTGCCATCCTGGGATGTACGGGCTCTATCGGCACGCAGGCACTCGATGTGTGCCGTCAGCATGCCGATCGGCTGCAGGTGACTGCGCTGTCCGTCAATTCCAGCACCTCGGAGCTCGTTGCCGCCGCCCGCGAGTTCTCGGTTCCGGCCGTTGCCGTTGCCAACGCCGCCCACGGTGCGGACGCCGTGCTGCAGGAGTTGCCCGAGGGAACGAAGCTCGGCGTTGGCGCGCGGGCGGTTTGTGAGCTCGCGCGTCGCGACGATGTCGACTGCGTGCTTGTTGCCATTGTGGGCGCTGCCGGGCTCGAAGCGAGCCATGCGGCCCTGACCTCGAACAAGCGCCTTGCTCTTGCCAACAAGGAGTCCCTCGTTGTCGGTGGCGACCTGCTGATGCCGTTGGCGCAGCCGGGTCAGCTCATTCCGGTCGACTCCGAGCACTCTGCCATCTATCAGTGCTATCTGGGGGAGAATCCGCGCGAGGCCCACTGCATTTGGCTCACCTGCTCGGGTGGTCCGTTCTTTGGCCGTACGCGCGATGAGCTCGATCGCGTGACACGCGCCGATGCGCTGGCACATCCCACGTGGTCTATGGGCGCTAAGATCACGATCGACTCCGCTACCCTCATGAACAAGGGCTTGGAGCGTATCGAGGCGATGCACCTGTTCGGTTGCGACCTCGACTTTATCAACGTGGTCGTGCAGCGTCAGTCCAAGATTCACTCGATGGTCGAGTATGCGGACGGCTCCGTGATGGCGCACCTTGGCGCCTCCGATATGCGCATTCCCATTCAGTTTGCCTTCTCGTTTCCTGAGCGTTGGGATACTCCGGCGCCTCGTCTCGATTTTCGTGAGCTGGGGCAGCTTACCTTTGATGCCGCCGATATGGACACGTTCCGCTGCCTGGCGCTGGCCGAGCGTGCTGGCAAGACGGGTGGCACCATGCCGTGCGTGCTTAATGCGGCCAACGAGGTCGCGGTCGATGCGTTCTTACACGACGGCTGCAGCTTTACCGATATCGACCGCATTGTGGAATCCTGCATGGATGCGCATGACACGCAGGCGGTTACCTCGTTTGAGCAGCTTCGCGACATCGATGCCTGGGCGCGCGAAAAGGCCGCGCTGGTGCTCGCCGCAACCCATTCCTAACCATAAGGATTGCTTTTTCTATTTATGGATACTGTTCTGAGCGTTCTCTCATCGGTCTTTTGGGGCCTTCTGATGCTTTCCGTCCTCGTGTTTTTGCACGAGGGCGGCCACTTTTTGGCCGCGCGAGCCTGTGGCGTCCGCGTGACCGAGTTCTTTTTGGGCCTGCCGTGCCGTTTTGACATCCATTACACGTCGCGTCGCATCGGAACCAAGTTTGGCGTGACGCCGCTGCTGCTGGGCGGCTATGCTGCCATCTGCGGCATGGATCCCACGGACGTCCCGTGTGCCGACCGCGTGCTTGCGGCGATCTATCGTCATGGTCGCGTGACCGTGGCCGACCTTGCCGCCGAGCTCGAGCTGCCCGAGGAGGACGTGCTCGAGGCCTGTGCCTTGCTGCTGGGGTGGGGTTCCATCGCTCCTTGGTATGAGGAGGGGGAGAAACCCTCGCCGAGCTATTACCCCACCAAGTATCAGACGCTGCCGCGCGATGGGGCGGGCTACACCACCTTTGACGGGCGTCGGTTTGATCGCGAGCATGCGACCGCCGAGGGCGACGTATGGGAGCTGTCGTGCGATAAGGCCGAGTTCCTTGTGCAAGAGCGCTCGCACACCTATCTTGGCCAGGGTTTTCTCAAGCGCGCCTTTATGTTGCTCGCGGGCATTGTCGTCAATATCCTGACGGGCTTTTTGCTCCTTATGAGTATCTACTCTATCGCCGGCGTATCGGTGCCGGTCGATAGCAATGTGATCGGTCAGGTCGACGAGGGTTCCATTGCTGCCAAGGCGGGCATCGAGGCCGGCGACACGATTCTTAGTGTCGATGGCGTGTCGTGCTCTTCCTGGATGGACGTGTACGATGCGATCGGAGCGGCCGCCGGCAAGGACGATATTGCCATTGAGTATCAGCGCGACGGCAAGCATCTTTCGACCTCGGTCGCGCTCAAGGAGGATGAGCGTTTGGGCGTTTATGCCTCTACGCAGGTGGTCCATTTGGACCCCATTACGTCGGCGCGCCTGTCGTTTTCCTATGTTCAGCAGACTGCTGAGGGCGTGATGCGCCTGCTGCAACCGCAACATACGATGGAGGTTCTCGATCAGTCGACCTCGATCGTGGGCATAAGCGTCATGTCATCCCAGGCTGCAGCCGCTGGCCCCGCAACGTTTTTGACGTTTGCCGCGCTCATCTCGTTCTCGCTCGGCTTTATGAACCTGCTGCCCATCCCGCCGCTCGATGGCGGCAAGCGGGTTATCGAGATCATTCAGAAGATTGCGGGCCGCGAGCTGCCGCTCAAGGTTCAAACGATCGTGAGCTATGTGGGTATCGCGCTCTTTGCGCTGCTGTTTGTCTACATGCTTCGTTCCGACATCCTTCGATTTATTCTGTAGGGGAGTGTTTGGATTGTCTTTATCCCATCCTTTGCCGCGCGAGCTGACGCGCCCCGTATATGTTGGCGGCGTGCGGATCGGTGGTGGCGCTCCGGTGGTGGTTCAGTCCATGACCTGCACCGATACCGCCGACGCCCAGGCAACGCTTGCTCAGGTTCGCGCTTTGGCGCAAGCCGGTTGCGATATCGTGCGCGTGAGTGTGCCCACCGAGGCCGCGCTCGAGGGTTTCCGCACCATCTGTGCCGAGTCTCCGGTGCCGATCGTTGCCGATATCCACTTTAACCACAAGCTCGCCATTGGCGCCGTTGAGGCGGGTGCCGCCAAGCTCCGCATTAATCCCGGTAACATCGGCGATTGGGCCAAGGTCGATGCCGTGATCGATGCTGCGGGCGCTGCCGGGTGCGCGATTCGTATCGGTGTGAACGCCGGCTCGCTCGAGCAGGATATTGCCGAGCGCGACGATCTTACGCAGCCCGAAAAGCTCGTGATGTCGAGCGAGCGCTTCGTCAAGCATTTTGAAGACCGCGGTTTCACCAACATCGTGCTTTCCGCTAAGGCCCATAGCGTGGCCACAACGCTTGATGCCTATCGCGCTCTGTCGCGCGAGATACCGCATGTTCCGCTCCACCTGGGCGTGACGGAGGCGGGAACTAAGCTGCAGGGCACTATTAAGAGCTCCGTAGGCTTGGGTATCTTGCTTTCCGAAGGTATCGGCGACACCATGCGTGTGTCGCTCACGGCCGATCCGGTCGAGGAACCGCCGGTCGCCTGGGGCATCCTGCAGTCCCTGGGCCTTCGTCGTCGTGGTCCCGAGATCGTCTCGTGCCCCACGTGTGCCCGCTGCCAGGTCAACCTCATTCCCATCGCTGAGGAGGTCACCGAGCGACTCAAGAACTATTCGGCTCCGCTTTCTATCGCCGTGATGGGATGTGCCGTTAATGGCCCCGGTGAGGCTTCCGACGCCGACCTGGGCGTGGCCTGTGGACGAGGTCAGGGCCTGCTCTTTTCGCATGGCCAGATCATTGGTAAAGTAGCTGAGGATCAAATTGTCGACGCGCTCATGGCCGAGGTCGACAAGCTTATTGAGGAGAAATAAATGACTCGAGCAATGTATATGTCTAAGCTTTACGCGCCGACGCTCAAAGAGGATCCGGCGGACGCCGAGCTTGCGAGCCACCGTCTGCTGCTTCGCGCTGGCATGATTCGCAAGGAGGCCGCCGGCTTGTATTCCTATCTGCCGCTCGCATGGCGCTCGATCCGCAAGATCGAGAACATCGTGCGCGACGAGATGGATGCCGCCGGTGCCCAGGAGCTTATGATGCCCATTATGGTCGACGCTGAGCTATGGCGCGAGTCCGGCCGCATCGACGCCTACGGTAAGGAGCTCGTGCGCTTTGATGACCGTCACGGCCGTGAGTTCGTTCTGGGCCCCACCCACGAGGAGACGGTCACTGCCCTGGTGCGCAATGAGCTGCGCTCCTATAAGCAGCTTCCCGTCAACCTCTATCACATCCAGGACAAGTTCCGTGACGAGTTCCGTCCCCGCTTTGGTCTGATGCGCGGTCGCGAGTTCATCATGAAGGACGCCTATAGCTTCTCCGCCACGCAGGAGAGCCTGCAGGAGGAGTATGACAAGATGAAGCAGGCCTACGCTAACATCTGCGAGCGCTGCTACATCAAGGCTCTGCCCGTCGTTGCCGACTCCGGTGAGATCGGTGGCGATACCTCCGTCGAGTACATGGCTTTGGCCGACGCCGGCGAGGCTTCGCTGGTCTACTGCGACGATTGCGGTTTTGCTGCCGATGACGAGGCGGCAAGCACCAAGGTCGTCGTGACTGAGGGCCCCGGCGACGGTACGCTCACCAAGGTCGAGACTCCGGGCATGGGCACCATCGAGGCTGTTGCCAAGTTCTTTGGGTTCCCCGAGAACGGCACGCGCAAGTCCCTGGCGTTGATCGATGCCGAGGGTAAGCCCGTCGTGGCCATCGTTCCGGGCGATCATGAGCTCAACGATTGCAAGGCCGAGCATGTCTTTGGCAAGGGCTATCGCATGATGACCGACGAGGAGCTCCAGACTTATGGTCTGCATAAGGGCTTTATCGGGCCGGTTAACCTGCCCGAGGGCATTCGTCTCGTCTGCGACGAGAGCCTGCGCGAGTCCAAGCAGTGGGCCTGCGGTGCCAACGAGGTCGATTATCACTTTACCGGCGCCTGCCCCGAGCGCGACTTTACTGTCGATGAGTGGGCCGACCTGGTCACCGTCGTCGCTGGCGATCCCTGCCCGCACTGCGGCAAGCCGCTCTCCGCTGCCCGCGGTATCGAGGTCTCGCAGGTCTTCCAGCTTGGTACCAAGTATTCCGAGGCCATGGGTGCCACCTTTATGGATGAGGACGGCAAGGAGAAGCCGCTTATCATGGGTTGCTACGGTGTGGGCGTGTCCCGCTCGCTCGCTGCCGTCGTGGAGCAGCACAATGACGAGCACGGCATCGTCTGGCCGGTTTCTGTCGCTCCGTATGAGGTCGCGGTGATTCCGCTCGATCCCAAGAAGGAGGAGTGCGCAACCGTTTGCGAACAGATTGTTGATGGCCTGTGCGCCGAGGGTATCGAGGTTGTCGTGGATGACCGCGACGAGCGCCCCGGCTTTAAGTTTGCCGACAACGACCTTATGGGCTTCCCGTATCAGGTCGTTCTGGGCAAGCGCGGCCTCAAGAATGGTACGGTTGAGCTCAAGGACCGTGCTACCGGCGAGCGTGAGGACGTGGCGATCGACGAGGTCGTCGCCAAGGTTGCCGAGCTTGTGAAGGCTGCCCGTCGCTAATCGACGTTTCTGCTATTTGATGCAATTGCGGGGCTGCCCTGTATCTCTCTAAGGATGAGATGCGGGGCAGCCCCTTTTTGTTGCGTGAATCAGCTCGACGGGTAAAAGGAAACCCCACAGCCCAAATGAGCTGCGGGGTTTCCTTTGTGCCTCCGATGCGAAATGTATCGCTCAGATATTACTGATAATCGACGACGTCAATCCAGTTCTTCAGGAACTCATCGTTCACGTTGCGCTTACGAGCGAGCTCGGAAGCGGCGACGATGCTCGTCCACTGACGCACGACCTGCATGGGCATGTCGGCGCGGTCGCAGTAGAGCTCCAGGTAGGCCTCGGCCTGATCCTTGCTGTTGAGGGCAAAGAGCAGGTAGGTGGTGGCAACGTCGGCAGCAGGGGAGCCCTGGGTGGCGTGTGCCCAGTCGCACACATAGAGCTGGCCGTCGTCACCGACGATGACGTTGGAGGGGTTGAAGTCGCCGTGGCAGACCTTGAACTCCTTGGTCATGCCGTCCAGACGCTCCTGAAGGTTGTAGCGCGTGGTGGCATTGAGCTGATCAAGGCTGTCGATCATGCGGGCGAACTTGTCGCGCTGACGGTTGAGCAGCGGGGAGGTGTAGCCGTGGATCTCGATCTGGAGGTCGACGAACATCTCGAGGTACTCACCAAAGCGCTGGGGCTCGGCAGTCATCTTCTCGGCAAGGGTGGTGCCCGGAACCTTCTCGGTCACGAGCGCCCAGCCGTTGGCGTTCTCGAGCTGGGAAACCTCGAGAGCCTTGGGGCTGCGGATGCCGCACTCATTGATGCGGGCAAGATTCAAAGCCTCGTTGAACACGTCGGAGACAGGCTTGGTCTCGTTAAAGACCTTGACGATCTTGTCACCCAGGTCGTAAACGACCTTGTTGCCACGACGGACGAGTTCGGTCTTGGAATCGGGTAGCAGCATGGTTGCATCCTTTCAACGATGCGATAGAAGCGACGGCGGGGGTGTGTGAAACACCCGTGCACCCCCGCCGTTAAAAACCGTGCTAAAACTAGCAGACGGCGTAATCCTGGGGCTCGCGGCCGTAGTAGGCGTCCAGGTAGAGCTCCTTGATCTCGCTCATGAGCGGGTAGCGCGGGTTGGCGCCGGTGCACTGGTCGTTGAATGCCTGCTCGGTCATCTCGTCGAGGGTGTCGAGGAAGTACTGCTCGTCAACACCGTAGTCGGCGATGGTCTTCTTGACGCCGATGAAGTCCTTGAGCTCCTCGAGCTTCGTGATGAAGTTCTCGAAGACCTCCTTGTCGTCCTTGCCCTCGATGCCGCAGTACTTGGCCATCTCGGCGTAGTTGTGCAGCGCGTTGGGGTAAGGATACTGGGAGAAGGTACCCATCTTGACGGGAGCCTCGGCGGCGTTGTAGCGCATGACGCGGGTCAGGATGACGGCGTTGGCGAGGCCGTGGGGTAGGTGATGGAAGGCGCCGAGCTTGTGGGCCATGGAGTGGTTGAGGCCCAGGAAGGCGTTGGCGAAGGCCATACCGGCCATGCAGGAGGCGTTGTGCATCTCCTCGCGGGCGTGCGGGTCCTTGGCGCCATTCGTGAAGCTGGAGGGCAGGTTCTCAAAGACGAGCTTGGCAGCGCGCTCGGAGAGGCCCTTGGTGTAGTCGGAAGCCATGATGGAGACGTAGGACTCGATGGCGTGGGTCATAACGTCGATGCCGGAGGCAGCGGTCAGGCCGCGCGGGGCGGTCATGCAGTTGTCGGCGTCGACGATAGCCATGTTGGGGAGCAGCGCGTAGTCGGCGAGCGGCCACTTGATGCCGGTCTCCTTGTCGGTGATGATGGCGAACGGCGTGCACTCGGAGCCGGTACCCGAGGAGGTCGGGACGGCGACGAAGTAGGCCTTCTTGCCCATCTCGGGGAAGGTGAAGATACGCTTGCGGATGTCCATGAAGTCCATGGCCATGTCCTCGAACTTGCACTCGGGGTGCTCGTACATCATCCACATGATCTTGCCGGCGTCCATAGCGGAGCCACCGCCGACGGCGATGATGACGTCCGGCTCAAAAAGAGCCATCTGCTTGGCGCCGCGACGTGCGCACTGCAGCGACGGATCGGGCTCGACGTCGTAGAAGCAGTCGTGGGCGATACCCATCTCGTCGAGCTTGGCCTCGATGGCGCGGGTGTTGCCGTTCTTGAAGAGGAACTGGTCGGTGACGATGAAGGCGCGCTTCTTGCCCATGACGGTACCGAGCTCGTCGAGAGCGACGGGCGTGGAACCCTTCTTGAAGTAGACCTTTTCGGGAGCGCGGAACCACAGCATGTTCTCGCGGCGCTCGGCCACAGTCTTAACGTTGATCAAGTGCTTCACCCCAACGTTCTCGGAGACGGAGTTGCCGCCCCAGGAGCCGCAGCCCAGGGTCAGAGACGGCTTCATGCCAAAGTTGTACAGGTCACCGATGCCGCCGTGCGAGGACGGGGTGTTGATGACGATACGGCAGGCCTTCATGACGTGCTCGAACAGGCTGATCTTCTCGGCCTGGGCGGGGTGCACGTAGAGAGAGGCAGTGTGGCCCGGGCCACCGGCGAGCACCAGGTGCTCGGCCTTGTCGACGGCCTCCTGGAAGTCCTTGGCGTGGTACATGGCCAGGACCGGGGAGAGCTTCTCGTGGGAGAACTCCTCCTTGGCGGGGTCGGTGGAGGTGACCTCGGCGATCAGGATCTTGGTCTTGGCGGGAACCTCGATGCCGGCGAGCTCGGCGATCTTGGCGGCAGCCATGCCGGGGATGCGGTGATCGAGGGCGCCGTTCTTGAACATGGCGGCACGCAGAGCCTCCATCTCGGCACCCTGCTTGACGAAGTAGCAGCCGCGCTTCTGGAACTCGGCCTTGACCTGGTCATAGATGGTGTCGATGACGGTCACGGACTGCTCGGAAGCGCAGATCATGCCGTTGTCGAAGGTCTTGGAGTGGATGATGGAGTTGACGGCGAGCAGCACGTCGGCGGTGTCGTCGATGACGACCGGGGTGTTACCGGCGCCAACGCCCAGGGCAGGCTTGCCCGAGGAGTAGGCGGCCTTGACCATGCCCGGGCCACCGGTGGCGAGGATGATGTCGACGTCGCGCATGACCATGTTGGTCAGCTCGATGGAGGGGACATCGACCCAGCCGATGATGCCCTCGGGGGCGCCGGCCTTGACGGCGGCGTCAAGCACGAGCTTGGCGGCGGCGATGGTGCACTTGGCGGCAGCCGGGTGCGGGGAGATGATGATGGCGTTGCGGGTCTTCAGGCTGATCAGCGTCTTGAAGATCGCGGTGGAGGTGGGGTTGGTCGTCGGGATGACGGCGCCCACGATGCCGATGGGCTCGGCGATCTTGGTGATGCCGTAGGCCTCGTCGCGCTCAAGGACACCACAGGTCTTGGTGTTCTTGTAAGCGTTGTAGATGTACTCTGCGGCGTAGTGGTTCTTGATGACCTTGTCCTCAAGAACGCCGCGGCCGGTCTCCTCGATGGCCATCTTCGCCAACGGGATACGAGCCTTGTTGGCGGCCATGGCGGCCTCATAGAAGATCTTGTCGACCTGCTCCTGCGTGTACGTAGCAAAAAGCGCCTGGGCCTCTCGCATTTGAGCGAGCTTAGCCTCAAGCGCCTCTACGTTGTCCACAATTGCGGGAGTAGTGTTTTCCGGTGACTTTTTCACCATTTGTGTCTCCTTGCGATCGGAGATTTACCCTACAAGATGCATGATAGCAAGAAATTATTCGGCGAACGGTCAGATTCCCGTAAAAGGCATACTAAAACGCTTCAATCAAATGAACCGTTTCAACCAAATAATGCAACTTAGCGTAGGAAAGATCGGATGCTTTGCGCCTTGTAGGTGCCCTGAAGCCGTATTGGCCAGCATTTGGTTCCAGAGGGGTTTTGGCTTAAAGGCGTCGGGTTATCGAGAACGACTTTTGCATATTCATATGTTAATAGTTGTCGTCTTACGATCAGCTGGTAGTCAATAAACCAAAAAGGCGCCCCCCGTAGGGGAGGGCGCCTTTGGTAAGTTCTATGTGAACGCGAGGTCTTTGACCCGGAGAGTCCGAGGTACTTGTTGGTAAGACCTTATTTAGGAGCGCGCAACCTTGCCGGACTTGAGGCAGGTGGAGCAAACGTTCATCTTACGACGGTGACCATCGACGACGACGTAGACGCGCTGGATGTTGGGGCGGAACTTACGGTTGGTGACGCGGTGAGAGTGGCTGATGGAGCGACCGGCAACGGGGTGCTTACCGCAAACTTCGCAAACTTTGGACATAACTGACCCTCCTTGGGCGACAAACGAACATGTCGCGTTAACAAACAAGCCTGAACTATAGCACAGAAGCAGCTCCCTGTGCGTAATCTACACAGAGATATTTCTCTTTTGGCGATAGTGCCCACGCCACGGCCCTGGACGTAGATCCGATTTGCGTGCGGCAGAGGGGATTATGCCAGCTCGCAACAAGGTTTTCAAGCTCGTCCCACAAATATATATAGGTTTATTGAGCGTATTGCTCCGTTTACGGATTGCTCTGTATTTATGCTCGCAATTAGGCTCGAGGTTGGCTACACTATCATCTGACCATTAAAGGGGTACGAGATACCCACATGGAATTACATAGCTGCCATAGAGCAGCCCTTCCTGTGGGTGTCTGGTCCGCTTTGAGCGGTCGGGCATCTATTTTTTTGACTGTGTCAGCAGTCAAGACATGTGAGGAAGGAGATCGATGGGCACGACTTCCCCCAAGGCGGTCATCATGGACGAGACCGCCGTCAATCGAGCGATGACCCGCATCGCGCACGAGATTCTCGAGCGCAACGAGGGCTGTGAAGACCTCGCTCTGGTCGGCATCGTCACGCGCGGCGACCTTCTGGCAAAGAAACTCGCCGAGGAGATCAAGGAGATCGAGGGCGTCGAAGTTCCGCTCGGCAGCCTCGACATCAGCTTCTACCGCGATGACTATGCGACCAATTTCGCTCCCGCGATCCACGCTACCAACATTCCCTTCAGCGTCGACGGCAAGCGCGTCGTGCTGGTGGACGACATCCTGTACACGGGTCGTACCATCCGCGCCGCTTTGGACGCCGTCATGGACCTGGGCCGCCCGAGCCGCATTGAGCTGGCAGTTCTCGTTGACCGCGGTCACCGCGAGCTGCCCATCTCGCCGGACTTTGTCGGCAAGAACGTTCCCTCGTCGCACGAGGAGAACGTGCACCTATATATGAAGGAAGTCGATGGCCGTACCGCTGTCGAGATCAACGACGTCGCGCCGGGCTCCCACGTGGGCTCCGCGCCGCTGGGAGGTGAGTAGTACCGTGGCGTTCAACCATAAGCACCTGATTGACATTACCGAGTACTCCGAAGAGGACATCAAGCTCATCCTCGAGACCGCCAAGGCGTTCTCCGAGGTCAACGAGCGTGCGATCAAGAAGGTCCCCACGCTCAAGGGCAAGACCATCGTTAACATGTTCAACGAGCCCTCGACGCGCACCCGTAGCTCCTTCGAGCTCGCCGAGAAGCGTCTTTCGGCCGACAGCCTCAACTTTGGCGGCTCCTCGACCTCCACGGTCAAGGGCGAGAGCCTCGTCGATACCGTCGAGACCCTCAATGCCTATAAGATCGACTGCATCGTCGTGCGCGACAAGCATGCCGGCGCGCCCTACATCGTTACGCAGAACTCGCCCGCGAGCGTCATCTGCGCCGGCGACGGCAAGCACAACCACCCCACGCAGGCCCTGCTCGACCTGTACACCATTTGGCAGCACAAGGGTGACTTCCACGGTCTGAAGGTCGCCGTCGTCGGCGACATCTCCCACTCCCGTGTCTGCGGCTCGCTGATCCCCGCCCTTAAGATTATGGGCTGCGAGACCTACGCCGTCGCTCCCGGCACGCTGCTGCCGCCGGCGCCCGAGGTCCTGGGCTGCGACCACGTGACGAGCGACCTCGATTCCGTCCTGCCCGAGCTCGACGTCGTCTACATGCTGCGCGTGCAGCAGGAGCGTCTCGAGGGCGCACCGTTCCCCACGATTCGTGAGTACCACAAGCTCTTCGGCCTGACCAAGGACCGCGAGAAGCTCATGAAGCCCGATGCGATCATCTGCCACCCGGGCCCCATCAACCGCGGCGTCGAGTTCGACTCCTATATGGCCGACCACCCGCAACGCTCCGTCATCCTGGAGCAGGTCTACGCTGGCATCTGCGTGCGTATGGCTATCCTGTATCTGCTGCTTGGAGGTGCCGATAATGGCCTTGCTTCTTAAGAATGCCCACGTCGTCGATCCGTCTGTCGAGCTTGATGGTGTCGTCGACGTCCTGATCGACGGTGACAAGATCGCCGAGGTCGGCGAGAACCTCGCCGCCGAGGGAGCCGAGGTCCGCGACCTTTCCGGCAAGTATCTCGTCCCCGGTCTGGTGGATATGCACGTGCACCTGCGCGAGCCTGGCTACGAGGTCAAAGAGGACATCGAGAGTGGCACCCGCGCTGCTGCCAAGGGCGGCTTCACCGGCGTGTGCGCCATGCCCAACACCGATCCCGTCACCGATAACGGCACCGTCGTGGAGTTCGTTAAGTCCCGCGCTGCCGAGGTCGGCCACTGCCGCGTCTATCCGTCGGGCGCCATGACCCGCGGTCTTAAGGGCGAGGCCATGTCCGAGATGGGCGATATGGTCGCCCACGGCGCCGTCGCCTTCACTGACGACGGTCGTGGCGTGCAGGGCGCGGGCATGCTCCGTCGCTGCATGGACTACGGCAAGATGTTCGGCAAGGTCTTTATGAGCCACTGCCAGGACGAGGATCTGGTCGGTCACGGTCAGATCAACGAGGGCAAGGTCTCGACCCGTCTGGCCCTCGAGGGCTGGCCGGCGGCAGGCGAGGAGCTGCAGATCGCTCGCGATATCGAGATCGCCAAGCTGACCGGTGCCAAGCTGCACATCCAGCACATCTCCACCGCTCATGGCCTGGAACTCGTGCGAGCCGGTAAGGCCGCCGGTGTCCAGGTGACCTGCGAGGCTACCCCGCACCACATGTTCCTGACCGAGAACGACCTGGATGAGACCTACAACACCTCGCTCAAGGTCAATCCGCCGCTTCGCACCGACGAGGACGCCGAGGCCATCCGTCAGGGTGTCATCGACGGTACCGTCGACGTTATCGTCACCGATCACGCTCCCCACACCCCGTGGGAGAAGGCCCGCGAGTTCGAGCTTGCGCCCTTTGGCATGATCGGCCTCGAGACCTCGCTGTCGCTTGTGCTTACCGAGCTGGTCAACACGGGCAAGATGAGCATGGCTCGCATGGTCGAGCTCATGGCCATCAAGCCGCGTGAGATCCTGGGCCTCGACCAGGTTCAGGTCAAGGCGGGCTCTGTCGCCGACCTGACCGTGTTCGACCCCTCCGCAACCTGGACGGTTGGCGAGGACGGTTACGAGTCGCGCGCCGAGAACTCCGGTTTTGCCGGCCGCACGCTCACCGGTCGTGCCACCGATGTGTTTGTCGGCGGTAAGCAGACGCTTGCTGACGGCTGCATCTGCTAGCATAGCCTTATCGCTTTTGTGCGCGGCGCCCTTGCGGTGCCGCGCTTTCTATTCGTTTGGACCATGCAACCGCATGGGGGATTGGAGCGTCTATGCCCACACCTTCCACTGCACGCATGCACGACTTCGAGGTCGTCTCGAACCGGGAGATTGCCGACGGCATCTTCTCGCTCGTCATCTCGGCCCCCAAGCTTGCAAGTGCGCTCAAGCCCGGTCAGTTTGTGAACATCGCCGTACCCGGCGATGCGTCCTCGCTGCTTCGCGTGCCCCTGAGCTACTACCGCGCCGACGCCGAGGCCGGCACCGTCGAGCTGTGGTACGCCGTCGTGGGCGACGATACCCGTCGTTTGTCCCAGATGGGCCCTGGCTCCACCTCTAACCTGCTGGGCCCCGGTGGCCGTGGCTGGATGGTACCCGAGGGCACCAGGAAGGCCCTGCTCGTCGCCGGTGGCATCGGCGTTCCTCCTGTGCTGTGCCTGGCCGGTATGCTTGCCGAGCAGGGTGTTGACGTGGATGTGTGCCTGGGCTTTGGCACCGCTTCCAAGGCCGTGGGCGTCGATGGGTTCCGCGCGCTGTGCGATACGGTTAACGTGTGCACCGACGACGGTTCGCTCGGCACGCACGGTTTCTGCACCGATCCTGCTGCCGAGCTGCTTGGCGAGGGCGGCTACGACTACGTCGCTAGCTGCGGCCCCGCCGTCATGATGAAGAAAGTCGCCGCCGCTGCCGCCGAGGCCGGTGCGTACTGCGAGGTGTCTCTCGAGCGCATGATGAGCTGCGGCTTTGGCGCCTGCAACACCTGCAACGTCGAGACGGTCGACGGTATGAAGGGCGCCTGCATGTGCGGCCCCGTGTTCGATGCTTCCAAGGTGGTGGTCTTCTAGTGGGTACCGTGAACATGGCCGTCGATTTCGGCGGCGTCAAGATGCAGAACCCCATCAACACCGCAGCCGGCACCTTCGGCTACGGTTGGCAGTTCCAGAATTTCTTCGATGTTTCCCAGCTGGGCGCCATTACCACCAAGGGCTGCGCCGCCGAGCCCTGGCCGGGCAACCCTGCGCCCCGCATGGCCGAGATTCCCGGCGGTATGATCAACTCCGTGGGCCTGCAGAACCCCGGTGTTGCCGCCTTTGCCCGTGAGTCCGGCCCGTGGCTCGAGCAGCTTTCCAAGGACGGTTGTCAGGTCATTTGCCAGGTTGCCGGGCACTCCGTTGATGAGTTTGTGCGCGCGCTCGAGATGTATGTCGAGCTGTGCCCCTGGGCTGCCGGCTACGAGATCAACGTGAGCTGCCCCAACATCGCTGCCGGCGGTGCCGCCATGGGCTCTACGCCCGAGGGTGCCTCTTCCGTCATGGCCGCCTGCCGCAAGGTGACCGATAAGCCGCTGTTCGTCAAGATGGCTCCGGTTAACGTCGCCGAGATTGCCAAGGCTCTCGAGGCCGCCGGCGCCGACGGCCTTTCGGTCATTAACTCCATCCAGGGTATGGCCATCGATGTTCATACCCGCAAGTCCCGCGTGGCCAAGCCCAAGGGCGGCCTTTCGGGCCCGCTGTGCCACCACATCGCCGTGCGCATGGTCTGGGAGGTTGCCCAGGCCGTCGATATTCCTATCAACGGTGTCGGCGGCGTCATGACCGGCGAGGATGCGGCCGAGTTTATCCTGGCTGGTGCTACCTGCGTGTCGGTCGGCATGGCCAACTTCGTCGATCCGTGTGCTTCGCTCAAGATCGCTCACGAGCTCGAGGCCTGGGCGGAGTCTCAGGGCGTGAACGATATCAACGAGCTGGTAGGTGCTTTCGAATGCTAGAGACTGATGCCCGCGACCGCGTTATCGTCGCCCTCGACTGCGATCGTGAGCGTGCGCTCGAGCTCGCCCGCGAGCTTTCGGGTCACGCCGCTTGGCTCAAGGTCGGCATGACGCTCTATTACGCCGAGGGCCCCCAGATCGTCAAGACCTTTAAGGACCTTGGCTTTAAGGTCTTCCTCGACCTTAAGTTCCACGATATTCCGCATCAGGTGCGCGGCGCTGCCCGTTCGGCCTCGCTTGCCGGTGCCGACCTGCTTTCGGTCCACGGCCTGGGCTCGGGCGCTATGCTCGCCGCCTGCCGCGAGGGCGCCGAGGAGGCGCGCGAAGACCGAGCCAAGCTCGTCGCCATTACCGTGCTTACGAGCATGAACCAGGATTCTCTCAGCGAGATCGGCGTCGAGTCGCCGGTGGCCGAGGAGGCCGCACGTCTGGCAAAGCTCGCCCAGGCCAACGGTATCGACGGTATCGTGTGCTCACCGATGGAGGCCCACGACATGCGTGAGCTGCTGGGCCCCGATGCTCTCATCGTGACCCCGGGCGTTCGTCCCGTGGGTGCGGCCCTGGGCGATCAGTCCCGCGTGGCCACGCCTTCCCAGGCTATTGAGCGTGGTGCAAGCCATATCGTGGTGGGCCGTCCCATCACCGGTGCCGACGACCCGGTTGCCGCTTTTGACGCCATTGTCGCCGAGCTGGTCGAAAACGTCGCGTAAAAGATTCCCTTAAGTCGCCACTTTTGGGTGTCAATAGCACAAAATAGCCCCCGTGCCTGCGAAAACTTTCCCATCTATTGTGTGGAATCGCGGTTCGGGGGCTTAACTTTGCCCCCGATATATTGCACTTTTTGCAGGTATCGTCTAACCTATGGAGCCGCAATTGAGCATTTTGTACGTTTGACGTGCTAAAATGCCAACATCGAATGAATGTTAAACCAATTATTTGGAGGTTCGAATGGCACTTCCTCAGCTTACCGACGAGCAGCGCAAGCAGGCTCTTGAGAAGGCCGCTGCCGCCCGTCATGCCCGCGCTGAGCTTCGCGAGCAGATCAAGAAGGGTGAGAAGTCCCTCGAGTCCGTGCTCAACTCCGATGATCCCATCGCTTCCCGCATGAAGGTCTCCACCCTTATCGAGTCTCTCCCTGGTTATGGCAAGGCCAAGGCCGCCAAGATTATGGAGGAGCTCGGCATCTCCGCTACCCGTCGCGTCCAGGGCCTCGGCGTCCGTCAGCGCGAGCAGCTCCTCGAGCAGCTGACCAAATAAGTGAGTGCTCAGGATTCCAAGCTCTTTGTGATTTCTGGACCGTCAGGCGCGGGCAAGGGCACGCTCGTCACTCGTGTGCGAGAGCATCGCTCGAACCTGGGCCTGACGGTTTCGGCTACCACGCGAGCTCCGCGTAAAGGCGAGGTCGACGGCGTCAATTACTTTTTCCTGACGCGTGAGGAGTTCGACCGCCGCGTGGCAAACGGTGAGTTTGTCGAGTGGGCTGAGGTCCACGGCAACTGCTATGGCACGCTGGTGAGCGAGGTCCAGTCCAAGCTCGCCTCTGGTGCTTCTCTGATTTTGGAGATTGATGTCCAGGGTGCCCTGCAAGTCAAGGAGCGCTTTCCCGAGGCCGTGCTGATCTTTATCAAGCCGCCTTCGCTCGAGGTGCTTCGTGAGCGTCTTGTCGGTCGTGGTACCGAGTCGCCCGAGACGATTGAGCTGCGCATGGCAAACGCCGCCCATGAGCTTGCCCTTGCCGACCGCTACGACGACGTCGTGGTGAATGACGATCTCGACCGCGCGACCGATGAGCTCGTTCGCGTTCTCGATATGCATGAAAGGATCTGAGGTCCGTGTCCGTTGTAAAGCCTTGCATTGACGATCTTCTGGAGAAGACCGATCACAACCGCTTCCTGCTCGCTTCGCTTGCCTCCAAGCGCGCCTGCGATATCAATAGCATGCTGCGTGGCCAGCACAATCGTGTGCTGGCCGTCCAGGATGTCGATGACATCACCATCGCGCTCTCGGGTGCCGATACCATTTCGATGGCTATGGATGAGATCGTCGACGGCGATATCTCCTACGACGAGGCCCGTTACGAGAAGGCACTCGGCCACAAGGTTGCTGAAGCCTAAATGGCAGCTCGCGTCTGCCTGGTCCACTATCACGAGGTTGGACTGAAGGGCAAGAACCGCGCACATTTTGAGCATATTCTCATGGATAACATTAAGGCGGCTTTGGCCGCCTTTTCCGTGAATGCCGTGTCTCGAATTTCCGGTTATATCCTCGTGACCTTTAACGAGCATCAGGCCGACGATGCGGCGCGCGTTATTCGCACCGTGCCCGGCGTTGCTCGTGTGTCCCTGGCCTACCACACCAATCGCGACCCTCAGGAGTACTGCGCGGCGGCTGTAAAGGCGCTGCGTGAGTTTGGCCCCTTCGACTCGTTTAAGGTACATGCCAAGCGCTCTAACACCGATTATGAACTCACCTCGATTGATATCAACCGTCAGGTGGGCGAGGTGCTATGTGAGGCGTTCCCCGATAAAAAGGTCCAGATGCATGATCCCGACGCGATGGTGCACGTGCTGGTTGTTCAGGGCAGCGTTTACGTGTACGCGCGCTCCGAGCGCGGTGCGGGCGGTCTGCCGGTGGGCTCTGCCGGTAAGGTCGTGACCCTGCTGTCATCGGGTATCGACTCGCCGGTGGCAACCTGGATGCTCGCGCGCCGCGGAGCCGTGTGCGTGCCGGTGCATTTTTCCGGTCGTCCGCAGACGCCCGATACGAGCGAGTATCTGGTGCAGGACATCATTCGCGCCCTTGAGCCGGGTGTCCAGATCGGCCGTCTGTACGTGGTGCCGTTTGGCGATTGCCAGCGTGAGATTTCCGTCACCTGCCCCAGCAACCTGCGCGTGATCATGTATCGCCGCATCATGTATTCGGTCGCCGAGCGCATCGCGCATTTCGAGGGCGCCAAGGCCATCGTGACCGGCGAGTCGCTTGGCCAGGTTGCCTCTCAGACGCTCGAGAACATCATGGCTGTCAATGAAGCCGTGAAGATTCCCGTGTTCCGTCCGCTCATTGGTTCTGATAAGCAGGAGATCATCGCGCGTGCCCAGGAGATCGGCACGTTTGATATCTCGACCGAGGCGGCGCCCGATTGCTGCACGCTCTTTATGCCGCGTCGTCCCGAGACGCATGCCAAGCTCGATGCCGTGCATGAGGCCTGGGAGCTGTTCGATCACGAGGAGATGATCGAGCGCCTGCTCAAACAGACCGAGTATATCGATTTTGGCAGCAACACGTATAAGGCCCCCAAGACCTTAAAACGCAAACATTCGGAGCTCGCTCCGCGTGAGATTTACCAAGATCACGAGTAATTTGTTGCATAGGCCGGCGATGTTTTTGCATCGTCGGCCTTTTGCTATCTGGGCGTTTGCTTCTAAATTGTTCATTTGGCGACGCGTGCCTGAATAAATGGACACTTTTCCGCAAGGTTTTGGTCGGGTTTTGGTTAGACCGTGAGCGACGATGTGTGAACCCGGGCGCTGCGACCCCTCTCGCCTGACACGATAGTGTTGGGAGGTGTTTGCTATGGCACAGCGCGAACAACACGAACGGGTCAAACGAATGGATCGCTGGGCGGGAAAGCTGCTCGAGCACAAGGCGGTGGTCGTGGCGATGCTCGTCGTTATTGCGATGGCGAGTGGGTTGGCGATGGCAACATTGGGCGGCGAATCCGATGGGGTGACGTTTGAGCGTGATGCCACGTCGGTTGAGCGGGCGGATACGGGTTCTGAGGACGCTTCTGATGATGGCGATCCTTCAAGTGATTCGAAAAGGGCAAGTGCGGCCAGTGAGGTCTATGTCGATGTTGGCGGGGCCGTGGTGACGCCGGGCGTCTATCGCCTGCGGGAAGGCGCACGCGTGGCACAGGCGATTGATGCTGCCGGCGGGCTTACGCCCGAGGCCGATGTCGCGGGCCTTAATCGAGCTTCTAGAGTAGTCGACGGACAGAAGATTTATGTGCCGCACGTAGGAGAGCAGCAGACGGTTGGTGACGTCGCTGGATCTGGACCCGGTGAGGCGTCTGTTGGCGCATCCGTCGTGAGTGATCTGGTAAATATCAATACGGCGAACGCCGCCGAACTGCAGACGCTCTCCGGCGTCGGTCCCTCCATGGCCCAGTCGATTATCGATGAGCGAACGCAAAACGGGCCATTTACCTCGATTGAAGACCTGATGCGGGTCTCGGGCATCGGCGAGAAGAAGTTCGCCAAGATCAAAGATTGCATTTGCATATGAATGTGCGCGAGCGCGAAATGCCGCCTCGTCCTTTGATTCCGTGGTTGGCGGCGTTCTTTGCAGGCCTTGCCGGGGCGAGCGCGTTGGTTCTTAATGCAGCTGCCGATGTCCTGCTTGGCGAGGGCTCGTGGGACATAAGGACATTTTGGTTCTTATCGGTATTTGCCGTGACGCTCGCTGCATTGGGCAAAGCATGCCCCTGGGTAGCGCGATGGAAACGAGGAATCTATGCCGCTTCGGTCGGTGTCGTTGCGGGCGCACTGGTTTCTGCATTGTGGTCCGCAAGTGCGCTGCACGCTTCGCGCGCTCTCGACGGACGGGCGGCAAGCTCCCTTGAATTTGTGGTGCAGGGTGACCCATCCATTAACGAGGAGACCGATTCTTACACCTGCGATGCCTATGCAAAAGGGGAACGATTGGGGGCAGTTCGCCTTTCATGTGACCGAAGCCTCGATGCCGGCTGTCGCGTGCGGGTTATCGGGCGCATCTTGCCTTTTTCGAATGATTCCTATGAGCGTTCGCGCGTTTTGCGCGGCGAGGTGAGAAAGGTCAAGGCCGTCCGGATCGTATCGATTCAAGGCGGCTCGCCGAGCTTGTTGCTTCGATTTCGTAGCGCGCTCCTCGATGCCGTCGATCCCGTTGCCGATCCCGCCCGTGCGCTCATCGCCGGTGTCGTCTGCGGCCGTTCTTCCGAGCTGCGCGCGCAGCCGGCGTGCGATTGGTTTTCGGTAACGGGCACGGCTCATCTCATCGCCGTCTCGGGCAGCCACTTGTCGATCGTGGGCTTTGTGCTCGAGACCGCATTGCAAAAGACGCGTTGTCCGCGTGGGCTGCGGCGTGCGATGCTTGCGGCCGCGCTTGTGTCCTACACTGCCTTTACCGGTGCCTCGTCATCGGCCGTGCGCGCGTGCTGCATGGTGTTCGCAACGCTTGCCGTCAACGGTGCCGGACGTCGTCGCCATGGCCTTTCCGCGCTTTTCATGACCATGTCGATCTTTGTGCTGCTGCGTCCGACGGTGCTGTTCGAGATGGGCTTTCAGTTATCGTGCGTGAGTGTCTTCGCCATCTTGTGTTTTTGCCCCTATGCCACCTTCGCCCTGGGTGAGCTTGGTGTGCCGTCGGCTGTGGCCGGTATGATCTCCGTCACGTTATGCTCGCAGTTGGCGACGTTGCCCATCACGATTCCGGCCTTTGGGGCGTTTTCACTGATCGCACCGCTCGCGAATGCGCTCATCGGCCCCGTGGTGAGTGTACTGCTTGCCGTCTCGGTCGTGCTGGCGCCCTTATCGCTCGTACCTTTGTTGCGGCCTTGGGCGCTCTTGGTGCCCATGATCGCCGCTCGCTGTGCGCTGTTCTTTGAGCAGCTCCTTGCTGCGATACCGGGCGCATCGGTGAGCGTGCCGCCCGACTCGATAGAGGTTTTCCTTGTTCCGATGGCCCTCGCGATCTTGCTGGTCTGGTGGCCTCGTCCCCGTGCTCGCCCCATGGCGGCGGGGCTCGCGTGTTTGGTCTTTCTGGCGGCGCTCCCGTATGTCTATTGGGATCGATTCGCCCCACCTTCCGTGACGGTCCTGGACGTGGGACAGGCCGATGCGATCTTGGTTCGGCAGGGCTCGACGGCGGTGCTCGTGGATAGCGGGCTCGATGAGCGGGTGGTCACCGCGCTCGTTCGAAACAATGTGCATCATATCGATGCCGTCTTTGTAACGCATTGGGATGAGGACCATTGGGGCGGCCTGCCCGCAGTGCTGGAACAGTTTTCGGTTGGGACCATAGCCGTGGCGGCCGACGCGCTCGAGGATGCGCCCGCACAGGTTCTAAACCGCCCCGGCGTTTCGTATCGCCAGGTGAGGCGGGGAGATGCCGTCGACATCGGGGCGTTTCGCGCCCGCGTGATGTGGCCGTTCGATTCTGTGGATGGAGAGGGGAACGAGGACTCGCTTGTCTTGCTGCTCACCTTTGCGCAGGAAGGAAAGCGCTTGCGCATGCTGCTGACCGGCGATGCCGAGCTTGACCAGGAACGTGAGTTTGTGCAGGAGGTGGGGGATATCGATGTGCTTAAGTTGGGACATCACGGCTCGAAGGTCTCGGTCGACGGCGAGTTGCTGGGCGTCTTGAGACCCGAGCTATCCATTGCAAGCGCCGGCGAGGGGAATCGATACGGTCATCCCAGCGACGAGTGCGTGGATGCGGTTCGAGTGGCCGGTGGGGCCTTTGCGTGCACCATCGAACACGGTGATATCACCATCACGCCGACCGCGAAGGGCTTTACGATGCGATGCCAACGGTCGTGATGGCATCGTTGGCGCTCGGTGGGACCCTGGGCTAAAATGACACGGTACGAATATGGGAGCTTGCAAGAGGGGAGCGCGATGTCCGAATCTGGGCTGTTGCCGGCATATCTGATCATCGGTACCGACGGAGTCAAACGTGACCACGCTGTCTCGCGCATGAAGGCACGTCTGGAAAAGTCGGGCATGGTCGAGTTCAACCTCGACGAGCGCGACATGACCAAAGACCCCGATATCGAATCGATTATCGGCTCGCTCAACACCTTTCCCATGGGCAGCGAGTTTCGCCTGGTAATTCTCGACGGCTGCTCAAAGCTCGCCAAGGCGGTCTCTGAGCCGCTCGTCGAATATCTGGCGAGCCCCAGCCCCACGACTGTCTGCCTGATCATTGCCGACTCGCTTGCCAAGAACACGCGCCTGTATAAGGCGATCGCCAAGATCGACAAGAAGGCAGTGATCGACTGTTCGGGCACCAAACGCTGGGAGCTTCCGCGTCGTGTGCAGCAGATGGCGACGCAACACGGTAAGTCCATCTCCACGGCTGCCGCTGAGGAGCTCGTCTCACGCTCGGGTGAAAACACCCGTATGCTCGACAACGACTTGGCAAAGCTCGCCCAGATGGTCGAGGCGCCTCAGATTGAGCTTGCCGATGTGGAGCGCTGGATTGTGCGCACGGCCGAGGTCCAACCTTGGGACTTTCTCAATGCGGTCTCGGCCCGCGATATGCGGCGATCGCTCGAGCTCTTTAATCTGCTGCCCGTCAAGAGCTATGTGTGGACCTACACCCTGCTGTGCGGACGCATCCGTGAGCTTATCGTTGCCAAGGCCCTCGATGCGCGCGGGCAAGGTCGCGAGCTCGCCGCCACACTTAAGCTCCAGTCCTGGCAGGTCAAGAATCATCTGACCTGGGCGCGCCGCTTTTCTATGGCGGAGCTTGTCGCTGCGCTCGAGGGCGCGGTCGATGTGGAGCTCGCACTCAAGGGTTCGGCCGATTCGGAGACCGCTTTTTTGCTCTGGATTACGAACATCTTGAGAAAATCGTGATGATACCTGCCTTTTTGGCAAATTCGTTCTATCCCTTTGAGATGGAGCGTGCTATAGTAGGCGCTTGCATGACCTCACCGTGTCTCAGAGGTGTCATACATTTTTTGCAAGGAACTCGAAAGGAACTCCAGAAGTGGCAAACATCAAGTCTCAGAAGAAGCGTATCCGCACCAATGAGGCAGCACGCATGCGTAACAAGGCTGTCAAGTCCGAGCTCAAGACGCTGACCAAGCACGTCCAGTCCGCCGTCGCCGAGGGCGACGCCGAGAAGGCCCAGGCTGCCCTCAAGACCGTCACCAAGCGTCTTGACATGGCTGCCGCCAAGCATGTTATCCACAAGAACCAGGCTTCCAACCGCAAGTCCGGTCTTGCTAAGCTCGTGAACAGCATCAACGCCTAAGTTGTAAATTTCACACCACACAGATTACGCGCATAAATGGAGCCTGTTTTATGGAACAGGCTCCATTTTTTGTACCGCTCGGGTAAGATAGTCGGCATGAATACTTCAATTGACATTTCCCACATCCGCAACTTCTCAATCGTTGCGCACATTGACCATGGCAAGTCCACGATCAGTGACCGTATCCTCGAGCTCACCCATACCGTTGACGAGCGCGACATGGAGTCGCAGCTGCTCGACACCATGGATATCGAGCGCGAGCGCGGCATCACGATCAAGTCCAATGCCGTCCGCGTGTCCTATGACGCCGATGACGGCGAGACGTATCAGTTCAACCTTATCGATACGCCGGGCCATGTAGACTTTACCTACGAGGTCTCGCGTTCGCTGGCCGCTTGCGAGGGCGCGGTGCTCGTCGTCGACGCCACCCAGGGTGTCGAGGCGCAGACTGTCTCCAACGCGACGCTCGCTATGAACGCCAACTTGGATATCGTGCCCGCCATCAACAAGATCGACCTGCCCTCGGCCCATCCTGACGAGGTTAAGACCGAGATCGAGGACGACCTTGCGATTCCCGCCGATGATGCCGTGTGCGTATCGGGCAAGACCGGCGAGGGCATTCACGATCTGCTAGAGTCCATCGTCTTTTTGATCTCGCCGCCTAAGGGCGATGCAAACGCTCCGCTTAAGGCGCTCATTCTGGATTCGTACTTTGATGAGTATCGTGGCGTGGTGGCCACGGTGCGCGTCTTCGATGGTTCCATTAAAAAGGGCGATACGCTTCGTATGATGCAGGCCGAGGGCGACTTTTTGGTCGACGGCGTGGGCGTCAAGCGTCCTGCCGAGACCCCGGTTGACGCGTTGACGGTTGGCGAGGTCGGCTACGTGGTCACGGGCCTGAAGGACCCCGAGGCCGTTCGCGTGGGCGACACCCTTACCTGGGCGTCGAACCCCTGCCCCGAGCCGCTTCCGGGCTACCGCGAGGCCAAGCCCATGGTCTATACGGGCCTGTTTCCGATCGACAACAAGGATTACGAGAACCTGCGCGACGCGCTCGATAAACTGCATGTCAATGACCCGTCGTTGGTGTGGGAACCTGAGACCTCGGTGGCGCTCGGCTTTGGCTTCCGCGTGGGCTTCTTGGGCCTGCTGCACATGGAGGTCGTCAAGGAGCGTCTCGAGCGTGAGTTCAACCTGGACCTCATCGCCACGAGTCCTTCGGTCGACTATCACGTGTACAAGACCGATGGCGAAATGATCGATGTCCGCAGCCCGCAGGATCTGCCCGAGGCCACGCGTATCGAGCGCATTGAGGAGCCGTTCCTCAAAGCCAAGATCATCTGTCCGCCCGAGTATACGGGTGCCGTCATGCAGCTCGCCATCGAGCACCGCGGCGTGACGACCGACATGATCCATCTCACGAGCAAATCGGTCGAGATGCGCTTTGATATGCCGCTCGCTGAACTCATCTTGGACTTCTTCGATCAGCTCAAGAGCCGCACCAAGGGTTACGCCTCGTTGGATTACGAGTTCAACGAGTACCGTCCATCCGAGCTTGTGAAGCTTGATATCCTGCTTTCGGGCGACGAGGTGGACGCGCTGTCGTTTATCGTCCATAAGGATAAGGCTTACGGTCTTGCCCGCGGCCTGTGCGACAAGCTCAAGGAGATTATTCCGCGCCAGCTGTTCGAGGTGCCCATCCAGGGTGCTATCGGCAACAAGATCATTGCTCGCTCCACCGTCAAGGCGCGTCGCAAGGACGTGCTTGCCAAGTGCTACGGCGGCGATATTTCGCGTAAGCGCAAACTGCTCGAGAAGCAGAAAGAGGGCAAGAAGCGCATGAAGGCCATCGGCTCGGTCGAGGTCCCGCAGGAGGCGTTTATGGCGATCCTCAAGGTGGACGAGTAGGTCTATGGCGCTTTCCGAATATAGTCAGCGGCTGCTGGGCGCCTATGCCGAGCAACCGTTCCTTATGGCTCCCATGGCGGGCGTGACCGATCCCGCCTACCGCATCATGTGCCGCCGCCGCGGTGCCAACCTTGCCTACAGCGAGATGGTGAGCGTGGCGGGCCTTGCCTATGCCAGCAACAAGACCTGGCGCCTGGTGCTACCGGCCGACGAGGAGCAGCAGATTTGCGTGCAGCTCTTTGGCTCCAAGCCCGATCAGTTTGCGAGCGCCGTCGCCGCCGTCGAGGAGCGCGTTGGCGATCGCCTGTCGCTCATCGATATCAATATGGCATGCCCCGCCCGCAAGGTCGTTACCAAGGGCGAGGGCTCGGCGCTCATGCGCACGCCTGACCTGGCGGAGAAGATCGTCGAGGCTACGGTGGGTGCGGCGCACGTGCCCGTGACCGTCAAGATTCGCAAGGGCTTTTATGCCGAGGACCGCAATGCCGCGACATTTGCCCAGATGCTTGAGGGTGCAGGGGCTGCCGCAGTCGCCGTGCATGGTCGTTGCGCCACACAGCTCTACACGGGCCAGGCCGATTGGTCAGTCGTCGATGAAGTCGCAGATGCCGTCGAGATTCCCGTGATCGGTTCGGGCGACGTGTTCTGCGCCGAGGATGCCGCGGAGCATCTGCGCAACTCGGGTGCCAGCGCGGTGTTTATCGCGCGCGGTATCTACGGTAATCCCTGGGTCTTTGGTGATGCTCGCGCCCTTTCGCTCGATGGCATACCGGTGCCGCAGCGCAGCTCCGTCGAGCGCCTGGACGCCCTGCGTGAGCACCTCACGCTGACGCATGAGCTCTTGCCGCTCATGTCGCGCGCCCGCACGTACGCAAGCTGGTACTTAAAAGGTATGCCCCATGCCGCCGCCTGGCGTGCCCAGGTGGTGCGCTGCTCCACGTATGAGGAGTTCATGGCGCTGGTCGATGAGATCGAGCGCGATGTGGTGGCCTGCGAGGCTGCCCTTGCCGCCGGCGAATCGGTGCCCCCTCATCCGCTGGAGGCTTAAGGGTGGCCGTTACCGCGCTGTATGCGCACGTGCCGTTCTGTGCCCAAAAGTGCCGCTACTGCGACTTTGATTCGCGCAGTTTCGCTCCGTGCGAGCTGGGTGCTGCGCTCGATGCCTATTTTGAGCAGTTGTACGCGCGCCTCGATGCTTTTGGCAAGGCTGGGGCCCTTGACCAGATCCGCACCGTCTATGTTGGCGGCGGCACGCCGTCGCTGGCGGGGGAGCGCCTGGTGGAGCTGGCGCGGCGTATTCGTGCGTGGTGCGCCCCTGTTGAGTTTACCTGCGAGGCCAATCCCGAGTCGCTGACCGCCGAGCTCGCCACTGCGCTTGCCAAGGTGGGTGTCACACGCGTCTCTCTGGGCGTGCAAACGCTCGATAACACCGAACTTGCCGCCATCGGCCGTATTCACGATGCCGATCGGGCGCTCGCTGCTATCGCGACGGTCAAGGACGCTGGGCTTGACGTGTCGTGCGACCTTATGTGCGGTCTTCCCGGGCAGACCGCAGCGAGTTGGAGTCGCACGCTTGATGGCGTGCTGGTGGCGGCTCCGCATCATGTGTCGGTTTACCCGCTCACGCTCGAGGAGGGGACACCCCTCTATCGCATGGCGTGCCGCGACGAGTCGCTCGAGCCTGATGAGGATTTTCAAGCCGCCTGCATGGACACGGCGCGTGGGCGTTTGGGTGCGGCCGGCTATCACCCGTATGAGGTGGCGAGCTACGCGCTCGACGGCCATGAGTGCGCCCATAACATTGCCTATTGGAGCGGCCAAGGCTATCTGGGCCTGGGTCGTTCTGCCGCGGGCATGCTCGACGCCGAAGATTTCGACCGTCTTGCAGGTTTGTTCCCCGGCGTGTCTTCTCGAGGCGATGCGTATCGCGTGCGTCTGGTGCAACGCGACGATGTCGCGACGGCGTTCGAGGCCGAATACCTGTCGCAGCGCGAGGCTGCGGCCGAAGACCTGATGCTCGCCTGTCGTATGACGCGCGGTGTTGGGCCCGACCTGTTGGTTCGCGCGGCCTGCGTCATCCCAACGGATGAGCTGGCAGCTGCCTGCGATCACGCACTCGAATTGGGTCTTGCCACGTGGGTGCCCGATGGCGTCGAGGGATATGCGGGGCGCGTCGCCTCGAAAGACGTTATCACAGGTCGCGCCCGCGCTCGTTTGGCGCCGACACACCTGGGCTGGCTCGATGGAAATGTTCTGTTCGAGCTGTTTTGGGGTCTAGCATAGGCCGCTCGGGTAGAATTACCGCAAGATATACGCTGCTGTGAGCAGGAGGTTGCCGTACATGGCGACGATGAACGAAAAAGATTACTACGAGATTCTCGGTGTCTCCAAGGACGCCACCTCGCGTGATATTCAAAAGGCCTTTCAGCAGAAGGCCCGTAAGCTCCATCCGGACGTCAATAAAGAGCCGGGTGCCGAGGAAAAGTTCAAAGAGGTTTCCGAGGCCTACGCCGTGCTTTCGGATGAGCAGAAGCGTGCGCGCTATGACGCCATGCGCTCGGGCAATCCCTTCGCCGGCGCTCCTACGGCTTCGCCTTATGGTGGCGGTTACGCCGGCGGCGCCGGGTACGGCAATCCCTTTGAGGGCGGTTTTCCCTTTGGCGGCGCATGGGGCCAGCCGCGTCGCGGGCGGGCAGCATACAATCCCGAAAGCGGTGCCAACGTGGTCGTCGACATTAAGCTCGATGCCAAGGAGGCCAAGGGCGGTTCCCGCAAAACCGTTCGCTACACGCGATTCGATACGTGCGGACACTGCGGCGGCTCGGGTTCTGTCTCCTCCGAGCATGCCCATACCTGCCCAAGCTGTGGCGGACGCGGCCATATCGATGTGGACCTGTCCTTCCTGTTTGGCGCTGGCACGTTTCAGTCGGTTTGCCCCGAGTGCGGCGGCTCGGGCAAGGTCGTAGCCGATCCGTGCCCCGATTGCGGCGGCAGCGGTCGTACCCGCGTGACCTCCGAGCAAACGATTGAGTTTCCTGCCGGCACGCACGACGGCGACGAGGTTCGCATTAGCGGCATGGGCCATGCCGGTACCAATGGCGCCACGGGTGGTGACCTGGTCGGTCGCGCCCATGTGGAGGCCGAGCGCCTGGAGGGCAAGGCCCGTACCGGCTTTTACCTGATGGGCATCGTGGCGCCGTTTTTGGTGCTGTCGGCCATCTCGGGCGTGTTCTCGGCCTTTGCCGTGATGTGTTTTATTCCGTTTGCCATGGGCCTGTTCATGGTGCTCTCGGATGGGGTACTTCACCGTAGCCTGCTGTGGTGGAAGCGTGGTGCGATGCAGTTTGCCAACGGTTTTGCCAACGGCTTCATGTTCGCGCTCGTGTCGGTGTGGTTTGCGAGCTGCTCGCAGCGCGCGATGCTTTCGCCCTACGGGATGCAATAACATCAAACCCTCTGTTTGCGGCCGGCCCTGCATGGGTATAGGACGCACTGTGACAATATTGAAAGTCGGAAGGATTCGGTCGTGTCGGAAAATAGGGATTACTACGAGGTACTTGGCGTCGATAAGGACGCCGACGCGCGGACCATTAAGCGCGCGTTTTTAAAGAAAGCCCGTACGGTACACCCGGATGTTTCGGACGACCCCGAGGCCGAGGCCAAGTTCAAAGAGCTGAACGAGGCCTATTCTGTCCTTTCCGATGAGCAGAAGCGTGCCAACTACGATCGCTTTGGCACTGCCGATGGCCCTGGTGGCTCCGGCTATGTCGACATCAACGACATCTTTGGCGGCATGGGCATGGACGACCTGTTCTCGTCGTTCTTTGGCGGCGGCGCCGGCGGTGGTGCCCGCAGCCGTCGCGAGCGCCGTCGCGGTCGCGATATGGCCATCTCGCTTTCGGTGACGCTCGAGGAAGCTGCACTTGGCTGCAAAAAGACGATCAGCTATGACCGCCTTGCTCCCTGCGAGGATTGCAACGGTACGGGCAAGGCTGACGGTGCGACCGAAAAGCAGTGCAGCCGCTGCCACGGCACGGGCTATGTCACCACGGTCCAGCGCTCGTTTTTGGGTCAGGTCCAGTCCTCTTCGCCCTGCCCCGACTGCCACGGCGAGGGCACGGTCATCGACCATCCCTGCGAGACTTGCGACGGTCAGGGCCGCACGCCTTCGCACGAAAAGATCGACATCGATATTCCCGCCGGCGTCTCGACCGGTCGCCAGCTGCGCGTGAGCGGCTTTGGCGAGGCCGGTCTTCGTGGCGAGCCCTCGGGCGACCTGATCGTCAGCGTGCGTGTCGCCGATCACGAGCGCTTTAAGCGCAATGGCGACGACCTGTACCTGGTGAGCGATATCTCCATCGCGCAGGCCGCGCTCGGCTGCGAGATCGAGGTCGAGGGCATTATGCCCGAGGAGGTCGTCAAGGTTACGGTCCCTGCCGGCACGCAGTATGGCGACACCGTCAGCGTCAACAACTTTGGCATGCCGCGCATCGGCGGTGGCGGCTCACGTGGTCGTCTGGTCGTGCAGCTGCGCGTGGTCGTTCCCACGAACCTTTCCAACAAGCAGCGCGAGCTGCTCCGCGCTTTTGCCGACGAGATGGGCGATGACGTCGCTTCCGGTAAGAAGTCGGTAACCGATCGTATCAAGAGCGCCCTCGACGATATCCTCGATTAAGGAGCCCGCTTGCTCGCACCCCATATTTCCGTCGTCAACCTTGGCTGCCGTGTCAACCGGGTTGAGTCCGACCGTATCACTGCCGATCTTATGCGCCAGGGCTTTGCGATGGTGGAGCCCCAGGATGCCGACCTGATTGTAATCAATACCTGCGCCGTGACGGGCGAGGCCGAGGCCAAGACCCGTAAGGCCGTCCGTCATGCGCTGTCATATCCAGTTGAGCCCTACGTTGTCGTGACCGGCTGCGTCGTCAACTTGCATCCCGAAGAGCTGCTGGAGCTTTCGGACCGCGTCATTGCCGAGCCGTCGAAAATCGACGTCGCCGAGCGTGTCTGCGAGGTGCTGGGTGTCGAATCCGATAGTGTGGCCGCTTGCAGCGACAGCGATGTGGTCGATGCTCTGGGGCGCTCGCGTCTGGGCGTGAAGATCCAAGACGGCTGCAATCACCGCTGCACGTATTGCATTGTGTGGAAGGCGCGCGGCCCTGAGCGCTCCGTGCCCGTCGAGTCCGTGCTCGAGCAGGTGCGCGAGGCCCAGGAGGCCGGTGTGCCCGAGGTGGTGCTGACTGGCGTGAACCTGGGCGCCTATGACGGCAAGAGCGCGACTGACGAACACGTGGAGATCGATGAGCTGCTCCAGGCCATCATGGAGCGCACCGAGATCGCCCACGTGCGCATCTCCTCGGTGGAACCCATGGATATTTCCGAGCGCTTGCTCAAGGTGATGGCTCGCTATCCGAAGCGTATCGCGCCGTTTTTGCACCTGCCTGTGCAGTCTGGCTGCACGGCGACGCTGCATCGCATGGGCCGTCCCTATAGCGCCGAGGCGTTCGAGGACACGGTGCGCATGATTCGCGCTAACCTGCCCCAGGCTGCACTTTCGTGTGACGTTATCGTCGGTTTCCCTGGCGAGACGGACGAGGAGTTCGAGGAGTCGCTGGCGCTGTGCCGTCGCGTGGGCTTTTCGCGCATGCACGTGTTCCGCTATAGCAAGCGCCCCGGCACCCTCGCCGCCGACATGCCCGACCAGGTACCCCCTGAGGTCATGGCCGAGCGCAGCCGTCGCATGCGCGCCGCCGCACAGGAGCTTGCGATCGCCGATGCCCGCCGCCGCGTGGGCACGGTCGAGCGTGCGGTGCTCGAGTATGGCGACAACCTGACGCTCGGCTCGTTCCATCATGCCCGTCTTGATGATACCTGTGGACTCACAGCCCCTTGCCTGCTCGATGTTGCTATCATCGGAGTCGATGATTCCGGCTTGGTCCATGCACGCAGGGAGGTTCATGGAAGCCTCGAAGATTAGACTTACCGTTCCCGAGGGTATCGACCCCTCGCGCGTTTTGGGCGCCGGCGATGGCGCCCTTCGTGCACTCGAGAACTTGGTGCGCGCCCAAGTGGTTGCCCGCGGTGACAGCGTTGCCGTGAGCGGCGATCCGGACGAGGTCGAGCTCGTGGCGCGCTTTTTCGAGCATGCTTTTCGCGAGGCGGCCGCCGGGCGCACGCTGTCTGCCGACGATGTCTCGCGATGCCTGGCGGTCTTGCGCGACGGCGAGCATAATGCCTCGTCGCTGCGCGATGACGTGCTGCTGTCGTATCGCGGTCGCGTCATCCGCCCCAAGACGCTCGGCCAAAAGCGCTACGTGGATGCCATTCGCTCGCATACCATCACGTTTGGCCTCGGTCCCGCCGGTACCGGTAAAACCTATCTGGCTATGGCACTCGCTGTCGCCGCGCTCAAGCGCCATGAGGTGGGCCGCCTGATCCTGACGCGCCCGGTTGTCGAGGCGGGGGAGAACTTGGGCTTTTTGCCCGGCACCCTCGAGGAAAAGATCGACCCGTATATGCGTCCGCTCTATGATGCCCTGTTTGACATGATGGATCGTGAGCGTACCGATGAGCTCATGGAGCGTGGCGTGATCGAGATCGCCCCGCTCGCCTACATGCGCGGTCGAACGCTGAGTGATGCCTTTGTGGTGCTCGATGAGGCACAAAACACGACGCCCGAGCAGATGAAGATGTTCCTGACGCGCCTGGGTTTTAATTCCAAGTTCGTGATTACCGGCGACCTGAGCCAGCGTGACCTGGTGGGTCGTCGCGGCGGTCTTGCCGATATCGAAAGGATTTTGGGTCGCGTCGACGATGTGGCGTTTTCTCACCTGGAGCGCGCCGACGTGGTGCGCCATGCCTTGGTGGGGCGCATCGTCGAGGCCTACGATGCTTATGATGACGTGCGTGAGCAGCGCTCGCGCGACCGAAAGGAGTCCCGTTGAGTGTATTGATCAGCAACGATGCCGAGCTCGATACGCTGCTCGATGCCCAGGAGGTGGAGCACATCTGCGGAGTTGTGCTTGCCGCCGAGGGTGTTGAGCGTGAGGTCGAGATTTCCCTTTCGTATGTCGATGAGGACGAGATGCACGAGCTCAATCTTGAATGGCGTGGCATCGATCGCACGACCGACGTGCTCTCGTTTGAATGCGACTCGGCCTTTGACGAGGACATTCCCGCCGACGAGACGCTCGAGCTCGGCGATATTATCCTGGCCCCGCAGGTCATTGCCCGCCAGGCCCCCGGCTTTGGCAACAGCCCCGCCGATGAGTGCCGACTGATGCTCGTGCATGGCATGCTGCACCTGCTGGGTTACGACCACATCGAGGACGATGAGGCCGAGGTCATGGAGGCACGCGAGGATGCCATCCTGCGCGACCTGGCGCTTGAGCGCGGCGAGGACCCCAAACTCGTCCACGTCGGCCCCATAACCAATCATGCCCACGACTAGGAGCCGTCTATGATTCCCGGATCGAACAAGGACCATCCGTCCTTTTTAAAGTCGTTCTCATACGCCATGGAGGGCTTCGTCACCGCCGTCAAGACCGAGCGCAATATCAAGGTCATGCTCGTGGCGGGCGTGTGCACCGTCATTGCCGGCTGCATCGTGGGGCTCGATATTGCCGAGTGGGCTACGGTCATCATCTGCTGCGGCCTGGTGATTCACGGCGAGCTGTGTAATACCGCCATGGAGGCGATTGTCGACCTGGCGACCCAGGAGCTGCATCCGCTGGCCAAGCGCGCGAAGGATATCGCCGCTGCCTCTGTATACGTTCTTTCCATTACCGCCGCGATCGTGGGCTTGCTTGTCTTTGCCCACGCGCTCGACTTTATTTAGAAAGGGATTCCCATGTCCGACAATATGCAGCCTACCGATGAAGTTTTGGATGACGAGGTCCTGGACGAGGCTGAAGGTGCCGATTCGTTTGACGAGGTCGAGGAGTCCGACCCGTTTGAGGGTATGAGCGACGAGGAACTCGATGCCCTGTGCGACGAGGATGCGAGCCTCGCGGGCTTTGGAGACATGGAACCCGGTTTCCGCAGCGGCTTCGTGGCCCTGGTCGGTCGCCCCAACGCCGGCAAGTCCACGCTGCTCAACGCCTGTTACGGCAAGAAGGTCGCCATCACCTCTCCGGTGGCCCAGACGACCCGCCGCCGCATGCGTGCCGTGGTCAACCGCCCCGGTTACCAGCTGGTCTTCGTTGACACGCCGGGTATCCACAAGCCCAAGGACGGCTTGGGCTCCGAGCTCAACAAGAGCGCCCTGTTTGAGCTCAATGACGTAGACGTCGTCGCGTTTTTGATCGACGCCACCAAACCCATCGGCAGGGGAGACGCCTGGGTCGCCGAGCGCGTCAAGAATGCCCGCTCCAAAAAGGTCCTGGTGCTCACGAAGGCCGACGAGGCCGACCCCGCACAGGTCATGGAGCAGCTCAAGGCCGCTCACGAGCTTATGGAATACGATGATGAGATCGTGACGTCGTCGGTCAAGAACTTCAACGTCGATGCGTTTATCGAGACCGTCGCTCACTTCTTGCCCGAGGGCCCGCGTTGGTTCCCTGAGGACATGGGCACCGACGCGTCCGACGAAACCCTTGTGGCCGAGTTCGTGCGCGAGAAGGTCCTGCGTCGCACTCGCGACGAGATCCCTCACTCCGTGGGCGTCATCTGTGACGCGCTCGAGCAGACTAAGAAGGTCCTGCGCGTGCACGCCACGATTTACGTCGAGCGCGAGGGGCAGAAGGGCATCATCATCGGCAAGGGCGGCGAGATGATCAAGCATATCGGCATCGATGCCCGTCGTGATCTTGAGCGCATCTTTGGCACTCAGGTCTTTTTGGAGCTCGACGTGAAGGTCAAGGCCGGTTGGCGCGATGACGAGGCGCAGATCCGACGCTTTGGCTATAACGCCGAAGATTAAGCCTCGGCGTTCATGGCCCGCTCTCGCACATATCGCACAAAGGTGCTCGTCCTCGACAAGACGAAGCTCAAGGAAACCGACCTGATCTTGACGATGCTCGACGAACGGGGGCGGCAGGTGCGTGCCGTGGCAAAGGGGGCACGTAAGCCTGGCGGTCGCCTTGCGGCCCGCTGCGAGCTCTTCTGCACCGTTGATATGCTGTTAGCACATGGTCGCTCGCTCGACGTGGTTTCTCAGGCGGAGCTTATGGAGGCGCCGCTCGGTGCTGCTCCTGATTACGAGACGACCTGTGCCGCCAGCGCGATTGCCGAGGTTGCGCGCGTGTGCTCGTTCGAGGATGCCGAGGATCCATTTACCTTTGCCATCACACAGCGGGCGCTCACACTTGTCGGCAGCGGGCTTGACTCGGCACATATGGACCTGCTCGTGGCGGCCTTTGTCTTTAAGCTGCTGTCGCACGTTGGCTATCGACCCGATTTCTCTGCTTGCGTGCTGTGCGGAGACCCCATGCTGTCATATTTTTCGCCCCAGGCGGGCGGCCTCTTGTGCGGCTCATGCGCGTCGAGCGTTCCGGGTGCCGAGTTGGTCTCAACCGGCGAGGTCGCATGGCTGCGCGCCCTCATGTCCATGACGTTCGATGAACTCATGGCCGAGCGAATCGATCCGCATACGGCGGCTTTTTTGCTGGGGCTTTCGCATGTTTGGGCCGCCACGCACACCGATCAGCGGCTCCGTGCGATGGAATTCATGTTGGGTCGGTGATGATGCGCAGGCGCGCGCCGCTTGTGGTAACATACCGACCTGTTGGTACCTCGACCTTGGATGCTCGCTCCACCGGCGGCTTCCCAGTCCGAGGCGAATAGAGTCGCCCGCGGGCGACGCGAAACGAAAGGTGAAACAATGACTGTTTCCAAAGAGCGCAAGGCGGAGCTGACCGCCCAGTTCGGTAACTCCCCGGTCGATACCGGTAACCCCAAGGTTCAGGTCGCCATCCTGTCCGAGCGCATCAAGGAGCTGACCGAGCACATGAAGTCCCACCAGAAGGACTTCCACACCCGTCGTGGCCTGCTCATGCTCGTTGGCCGTCGTCGTCGTCTTCTCTCCTACATCAAGAAGAACGACATCGTCGAGTACCGTGAGCTCATCAAGGCTCTGGGCATCCGCGACAACATCCAGTAGTCGCGGATAGGTACAAACCCGCAGGTAGAACGCTTGCATAAAGGTTTTGCGTCCTAATTTGTCCTTACGGGTACCTAACTAATTGCCGAAATAGGCTCTATCGACCGTCTCGATGAACATCTGTTTGTCGGGGCGGTCGTAATTTTTACCGAGAATATTCTTGGCTGCGTGCCCCATCATCTTGTCCACCATCTGGGCGGGGACGTTGTACTTCCACAGCATCGCCGTGGCCCACGTGTTGCGCAGGTTCTTCATCGGAAGGTAGCGCACCGTTATGTCTCCATTTTTAAAGTCCTTGCGCCAGAACTGGTTGAGCGTGCTGCGGTCGTAGGGGTAGCCCGTGCCACTGTCTACCAGATAGAGCTCGCCCTCGGCTCGGCGCTCTGCGATGATCTCGCGCAGACGCAGGCTCCACGGCTCGGGGATGATGATTGGACGGTAGCTGTCCTTGGTCTTTAGCGTCATGAATCCTTGGGCGTTAAAGCCATACTGCTGGTGGAGGTCATACACGGCGTATGTGTGTCCGTTGTATTGCTCGAACGTAATATCGTCCACGCTTGCCGCCGTTGCTTCACCGACACGGCATGATCCGATTCCCATGAGGATACAATTCGATTCGTAGCGCTTGCCCTCCACCTGTTTTAGGAGTTGGTGGAGTTCATCGAGCGTGTAGACTTCTAGTTCGTTGCTGGGGTTCTTGTCGTTCTTGGGCATCTTGTATGTCACGTCCTTAAAGGTAATTCCCTTCACGCCATGGAGTTTGGCGCATGTCACTAGATTTCCAACTGTGATGTTGGACAGCTTGGCAACTGACGGCTTGAGCGTCTTCAACCACAGCTGATATTCGTTCACATCTACCTTGTCGAGCATCACCTTTTCCCATCGCTTCTCGATGTGCGCCGCCCATTGGGTCACGTACACCTTGCGCGTGTTGTCGGCTAACTCTCTTTTCTCCACGCGGCTGTTCAGCTCGGGCAGATACCACTCGTACCAGCATTGGGCGAACGTGGGGCACGGTATCACGCGCTCGTTCGGTGGTAGGTGGTGGAGCTGCCAAAGGCGCCGCAGCTCATTGTCCGCTTCGCGCGAGGTGCAGGGGCAGAGCGTCTTAGATCTGCGAACTCGATTGAGCCCGTCCCACTCGCACCAGCGGATGCGCCATTTGTTCTTGGTGATTTTGGTCTTCGTCCCCCATGACGAACGTGTCATAATTAAAAAAGTCCCTCCTGTCGGGCGTAACCGACACTAACAACTCGGATGGGATTGTTTAGCGCTCCACTGGTCTTGGCGGGTTGGTGGAGCGCCTTTTTGATGGCTATACGCGGGTTATCGGCACGGTCACGTCCGTATCCCCGAGCTTCGCGATTATCTCCTGCGTGGAGTCGGGCACTTGGAAGAACACGGCTTCACGATCTGTCTGCCCCTTATTGGCGAGCATGTACCCGGCGAGCGCGTCGCCGTAGCCCTTATAGTCGTACCCCGAGCAGAACGGAGTCACCGACACGCCGTCAGGCGTGGTGAAATCGATTCCGGCTTGGGTGTAATCGAACCCATCGTTGCCGTCCGGGTCTTTCACGCTCTCGTTGCCCACAATGAGCATGAGGGCACAGACCACGTTGCCGTCCGCTATCTCTTCTGAGCCGCCCTGATATTGCTGCGTAAGCGACTGAGACGCATCGCACCCCTCTACCGTTATGGTGAGCTTGCCGAGCTTCGATTTAACTTCAACGGCATCGCCAACGTTGGCAGTCTTGCGGACGGCCTTCTTTTTGGCCTTGGGCTTCTTTTCCTGTTTCGCAGAGCCGGACGGCTCCTGTCCGCTCGTCCCGCATCCTGCAAGCCCGATGGCACCTGCCGCCACCGTAGCAATGAACGCCCTTCTGCTGAGTTCCATCTACTCCATCTCCTTTGACGATTGGAACCATACGACTGTGCCGTGGAACTCCACCGTGTGTTCGGTGGTGGCGGCAAATACCATGTCCTCGTGTTCGGCATTATGCGAATCAGGGGACAGTATCAGCGTGTTGGCACCGCGATATAGGCGGCGCATTACGTAGTCCGCTCCATCTATGCTAACGACCGCGATGGAGCCGTTTGAGGGGCGCTGCTCGGGGTCTATGAGGATATAGCAGCCCTCGGGATAGACTTTATCCATGCAGTCGCCCTCCACCTGTAGGAAGTAGCCCTGTGGGTGGCGCTTGATGATTTCGTATGGCACGGGTACTGCATCCTGCAATACATCAGGCTTCTGGGCTTTCCCCGCGTGGACGCGACCTAGTAGGGGAGCGTAGGCGGGTTTGGCTGTAGTGGGCTTGATCGCATTAGACGGTGGAAGTTCGTCAGCGATGATATCTGCCGTCGAAACGCCAAGTGCGCCAGCGAGAAGCTGGACGTTACCCATGCGCGGCGTAGTCCATCCACGTTCCCATTGCGTAATGGTCGAACGCGATACATCAACCATCTTTCCGAGCTGTTCTTGGGTCAGTCCGCGCTGCTCACGCAAGCGTCTGATGTTTGCGCCAGTGCTCATTTAAACTCCCCTCGCGTTAACTTTTTCTCACATTTTAGTTTGTTTTGCTTGACACGACAATGTTTGTTTAGCTAACATGTAAGGCGTTGAAAGGAGGAACATGCAAACGCTTAAAGAAGCCCGCGAGCGCAAGGGCGTTAAACAGGTGGCAGTAGCCGACTACCTAGGGGTAGCTCGGCAAACCTACGCCAACTATGAGCAAAATCAAGAGCAAATGAGTATCGAGCAGGCCAAAGCCGTCTGTAAGTTTCTCGGCGTTGATGTGGCCGATATTTTTTTGCCTATTGATGTTTGTTAGACAAACATTGAGTTTGTAACCAACCACTTATTTACCAACTGCGTTTCGCACGCGCCGCACTGGCGAATCACGAACCTCTCTACGTGAACATGCCTCCTGCGATCGGGCCAACCACACTCGCCAGTACGGTGCGAGCGGGACGCAAAGGGAGATAGCGCCCCTTGAGAACCGCATACCATCCATTGCCTACCGAGCCAAGAACGCCCCTTGCGAGGGTCAACGAGAGCGGGTGGGCAGGCAAGTGGGATGGAGCGCGAAAGCGCGAGTCTAGCTTGATTCGGCTAGGCGCAAACGAGATTCCAGCCTACGGGCTGGCGGTAAGCGTGGAGAGCCGCAGCGCGGTAGAAAATGACCGCGTATCCCACGCAGAAACCCCATACACGCCCCAGCGTCACGGGGTGCGTATCCGCGAATCAAGTCATCGTAAGTTTTCGATTCGTTCTCAGTCCCCCTATAAGCAACAGGATACGTACCGCATGGCGCTGGGGCGCATTTCTAGAAACCTTCTAGAACCCTTATAGAACCGCGAACGCGGTGCTGCCGTGTCACAAGGAAATGTGTACAGCCCCTTTTGATTGCGTAACTAGGCAGTATCGCGCTGGCGGCTCTAGGAGGTGAAGCATGGAAGAGATCCAAAGTCGAGCGCTGCAATTCGCTATAGCCGCTGGGCTGAAACCGCAAATGGCGTACACAGTCCGTCAGACGGCGCTCTATTCGGGCGTGCCGCGCTCCACCTTGTATGCGGAGCATCGGGCGGGACGCTTGAAGTTCAAGACCTACGGAAAGCGCAACGCGCTAATCAGCGTGAGCGAGTTCGACCGCTGGATGAATGAAAACTAAAAAAGCCGTTCCACGGGCTACCAACACGGGAAACGGCTCAAGACCCGACAGAAAGGAGGTCTCAGATGAATTATATCAGCACGCTGGCGCTGGTGGCCTACGACAAGGTCAGTGGATGGTGGAGCAGGCTAAGCGAACGGACGCAAAGCGCTATATGCGCCGCCGTCCTGCTCATACTGCTTGCCATCGCTGGAAAAATCGAGGGCACAGCGCCGAGCGGCATGTACTACTAGGAGGGTCATGTCGTTTTTCGGATGGACTGCGGAGCAGAGGGGCGGCGTTTGGTACGCCCGTAAGTTGGTGGACGGCGGCAATTACGGCTCCACTGGTGCGGTATGGGTGCGCAAGGCGATTACCGGTCTCGGTCGTGACGCTACCAAGCGCGATGCCGAGCGCGGAATCATGCGCATGTACCGCGCGGGGGTGCTGAACTAATGCCGAAGCGCACGAAGAGCTATCGTGTTGATTCTGTGGAACGTGCGCGAGTTGTTAAGCGTGCGCGTAACAAGTCCACCTACTTTTGGCGCGATGCCGAGGACAGGTATATATCCCAGCACCGCACCGATGGATACGTGCTTATTTCCGAAGGTCTGAAGGGCATGGGCTACTACCGAAGCCCCGAGGCCGTGAGGATGCACGCCTACAGGTGCCTGAAGTTCCCACTAAGCAAATACCCCGAGCACGGCGTACGCAAGTGCATCGAATGCGGATGCTACGACGCTCGACCCGGCACGGTGGCTGGTAGGGCTGGTTTCTGCCCCACCTGCTGGACGAAGCGCAAGGCACAGGCCATGCGCGAGGGGAGAAGCGAACGCGCCGCCGAGTCGGAATATCAGCGCGAGAAGAAGAAGCGCAGGAAACGGGACGAATAGCCCCAAACGAAAGGAAGATAAATATGAAGGTCTATGTCGTGAGCCAAGGCTACACGCCCATTGGCGTTTTCAAGGACAGGGAGACGGCGCTTGCCGTGAGCAAGGGCGCTAACGGAAGTCTGTTCGGTGGCGAGGATGATTGCCACGTGAGGGAGTTCCCTATCGTGTCCGAGCCCGTTGTCTGCGAGGTGATTAGCGATGCCGAACGTGAGTAACGAAGAGCGTCTGGCGGTAATCACCGCTTTCGGCAAGGCCGTTAAGCGGGCCGAGAAGCAGGTACGCGAGGAAGTGGACGCGCAAATGCGCGAGGACTTCATGGTAAACGGCGTTACCCAGAAGCAGCTCACCGTGAACGGACAGAAGGTCGGCACGATCTCGGCACGCATGACCAAGGAGAAGGTGGGCAAGTACCCAATGCTCAAGTCCGCTCCCGAGTTCGTGGAGTGGTTGCGCACGTCTGATGGCGGTCTGGACACGCTCAACCGCCTTGTGACCGTCAAGCCTGATTTGATTCTTGACGCCGCGATTGCAGACGGAGAGCTGCCGGACGGATGCGAGATGGTCGAGCGTTGTGAGCCGCCGATGATGACCGGAACGACCGTCCGTGTACAGCTGCCCAAGGTTATTGACGCACTCGGTAATAACCTCGGCGCTGCCGCCGCCGCGCTGCTTACAGGAGAGGTGGAGTAATGGACGATTTCAAAAAGGTCGCAGCTGAGTTCTACGGATTGGTTCTCGAACAGCAGGCACTCTTTGGCATTCTCGCACTTACCAAGTCTGACGAGATGTTCGATTCCTTTATTGATTCATCCCATAGAGTTAACGATTTCATGATTGAGCACCAAAAAGAGTTCCAACGAGCGCTCATCGAAGTCAAGGCCAACGAGATGCTTAATGATGAGGTTGAGTAGATGAGAAGACTCAATATTAGCAACTGCGATTTAATGTCGAACGCACCAGAAGAACAGCCTGCTACAAAGAAGATGGCGAATAAGCAAAACCAGCCGAAAGAGCCAGTTGAAGTATTCATTCCGAAGTTCGATACAGGAGAGCCGTTAAGAATAGGCGATATATTCCACATTGGAGCGAGCAGACCGCTAACTGCACTGAACTTTACCATTTCAGATTCAGCCACCTATGTCAAAACAAGGGAAAATGGGGAATTAAAAATTGAACATCCGGTGTCGCATAAGCCGATTGACTCTTTGGAAACCATTAAGTCCGATTCAGAGCTAGGTGCTAACGTGTATTGCAAAATCATCGGCATTGAGCTACGAGACAACAAAGCCGACACAAGGTGGCGAGCGATGCTCGAAAGCATAATGGCTAGGATTAGCGCCATCTATGAATCGGAATTAAGCAACAAAGAAAATGAGCTGCAATCTCTAAGGCAGGGAATTGCAGTATGCGAATCGCAGATAGTCGAGATCAATGGAAGTAACTCTTCTGAATCGATTCTTAACGATTGTCTGCAACAAGATAGCGCGGAGGTCTAGCTGATGGGCACCGCAATTCTAGTCCTAGGCAAATCAGGCTCAGGCAAGTCCACCTCTTTGCGCAACTTCGCGCCAGACGAGGTAGGCATTTTCAACGTCCTCGGTAAGCCCTTACCGTTCCGTGGCGGGGCTAAGTTCCCGCAGGCGAACCGTGCCACGTATGCACAGATTTTCGATACCCTACGAACTGCTCAAGGGCGTTGCTACGTCATTGACGATTCGACCTATCTCATGCAGAACGAGAACTTCAACCGTGCGCAGGAGAAGGGGTATCAAAAATTCACCGAGATGGCCATGCACTTCCAGCAACTTGTAACTGCGGCGATTAACACTGGCCCGGATACAATCGTGTATTTCCTCCATCATGTGGACGAGGACGCGAACGGCGATGAAAAGGTCATGACTATCGGCAAGATGCTCGATGAGAAGTGGAACATCGCTGGCGCTTGCCCCGTGGTTATCGACTGCGTGGTGGAAGAGGGACAGCATCTCTTCATCACTGCGAACAACGGGCACAACTTGGCGAAGGCTCCAATGGACAGCCTGCCCGAGAAGATGGACAACGATCTAAAGGCAGTAGATACCGCATTGCGCGAGTACTGGGGCATGAGGCCCATCAAGGACGTTGAGCCGGATGGTGCAGAAGCCAAATAACGAAGCCCTCGCGGAGATGGAGCGTCTTTGCGAGGACAGATACCAACAGTTGATACAGGGCGGTTGCGATCCAGACGTAGCGGCTGACCGAACCTTTGACGCTCTAAGGGCGGCACTGGGCGAGATACCGCAATGTTTCGATAAGCGCGACCGCCTTTTTGAGAACAAGCTACGAAGCGTAGCGGAAAGGAATCAACATGCGTAACGTCAACTGGGGCAGTGTGACCGCGACCGCAGACGGGGGCGATTTCAAGCGACCCGCGCCGGGTGGCTACGTTGCCCGTCTCGTATCGCTCGAAGACAACGACGCAAAGCAGTATGTCGAAGCCGTTTTCGACATTGCCGAGGGCGAGTTTGCCAACTACTACTCCGATGATTGGGGACAGTCGCACCCCTACGCCCACCACTTCTTCATGAGCTACAAGGACACGGCGCTTGGTATGCTCAAGGGCCGTCTCGAAGCCATCCAGGCATCCAACCCCGGCTTTGACCCGTTCGCCGCGTGGGATGCTGGCCGTCTGGATATGTTCGCCAACCGTCTCGTCGGCATCAACCTCCAAGAGGAAGAGTACGAGTACAACGGCGAGGTCAAGACGCGCCTTAACGTCTGTCAGGTTGTGCCAGTTCAGGACGTACGCGACGGCAAGGTGAAGCCCCGCGATACCAAGAAGCTCGACGGCGGTAATGCCCCCTCCACTGCTCCTACGGTGGTGGCGGCTCCTGCGGCTAACGTCTACACTGGCCCCATCCCGTTCAACTAATCGTGATTATCGAAGATTCACGGCAGCAGAAGTCCAAGCACAGCAACATAGAAAAATGGATGGTAGCCCATGGCGTGGAGTTCGCGCCTAGGGCTACCGCCTTACCGTTCGGCGATTACATGCTCGAAGGCTCCAACATCTCCATCGACACCAAACAGGACGTGCAGGAGGTGGCGGGGAACATCGGGCGCGACCACGCGAGGTTCGTCCGCGAGTGCGACAGGGCGCGAGCCGAGGGCTACCGTCTGGTAATACTCGTGGAGGAACACCCCGAGTTCAACGACCGCTCGAAGCTATGCCAATGGAAAAGCTACGTTTGCCGCAAATGCCGCAGGTGCAACCCGTTTGATCGCGGGAGCAAATGCGTCAAGTACCGAAGTAAGCCGATGAACGGGCGAACCGTTGCCCGCATCATCGGCACGCTCGAAAAGGAGCACGGCGTCAGGTTCGAGTTCTGCTACAAGCGGGACACGGCACGCCGGATATGTGAGATTCTAGGAGTTCCATACGATGGATGAACGCGAATCGCGCCTATCCGAACTGGGAAGGACGGCGCTCTCATACGTCCGCGCCGGGTTCGCCGTCTTTCCGGTGGCCCCGCGCGGCAAAGTCCCGGCATCGGACGCACGCCACGGTCTGAACGACTGGACGGACAACCCGGACAACGTAATCAACTACTGGACGGAACACCCGAACGCCAACATCGGAATCACGTGCGGAGCGCCGAGCGGCGGTCTGCTCGTCCTCGATTTTGATGTGTCAGATTCCAAGGACGGGCTTGCGACGCTCAAGGAGTGGGAGACAACCCATGGCGAGTTGCCCGACACGCCCATTGCCGTCACTGGCAGCGGCGGCAGGCACTACTTCTTTAGGACTGGTCGAACTAACATCCATCCGTCCACTAACTCGACCTTGGGCGTGGACGTGCGCTGTGACGGCTCATTCGTCGTCGCGGCGGGCTCCATCCATCCCAACGGTCAGATGTACGAATGGATCGCATCGCCTTGGGAAGTGGACATAGCCACCGCAGACGATAACGTCTATGACTTTCTCGATTACATCCAGCGCAACGGTTCGGACGAGGTGAACGCGCGTAAGGAGAACGGCAAGTTCTCGCTACCGGCTGAAATCAAGTCTGGCGAGCGAGACAAGACGCTTTTCCGCTATGCGTCACACCTAAGAAGTATCGGGCGCTCGGACGAGGAAATCCATAATGCCGTGCTTGGCGCGAACTTCATGCGGTGCAAGCCGCCCATGGACTCACGCGATATCGACCGCATCGTAAAGAGCGCGTGCAAATATGAGCAGGGCGGCGGCATCGGATACAAACCAAGTGACGATGGACGCACCGTCGGCGCACCCGGGCATTCCAGTGGCGGTAGTGGAGGGACAGCACCGCGCGGCAAGCGCGGCGGCATCCTCACCAACGAGCTTGCCAAGATGGTAATGTCAGAGAACCACGCCCGAAAAATCGACGGCGCACCCGCCGCGTGGATGGGCCGCAGGTGGGAGTTCGGGACACGCGCTATCAACCGATGCACGCTCAACCTAGCCGACGATGCAAAGAAACAGGACAAATCGGAAGTCGCCAGCTACATCATGGACATGGCACCGAGCGTGACTAGCGACCGCGAGTTTGACGGCGGCTATTACGTGCAATTCGCCAACTGCACCTATGACGTGCTGGGGGAGTGCGAGGTCGAACCCGACCCGTCCATGTACATCATCGCAACCCTACCCGTCAACTTGAACTTTAGCGTTGGGCGCAACGCCGCCGACGAGTTCTTGGAATCAATCAGCAACGGCGATAGCGCAACGCTGCTAGCCATGCAGGAGGTCATAGGCGCTTGCATGTGCTCACGGCGCGTGCTCAGCCAATCGCCCATGCTCATTGGCAAGGCTGGCGGCGCGAGCGGCAAGGCGAGCAACGGCAAATCGACCTACCTGAACTGGCTGCGATCTATCCTAGGCACCGAGAACACGTCAAGTCTGGACATTGCGACATTAGGCCAGCGGTTTCAGGCGGGGCGCGTGGTCGGCAAGCTGGCTAACCTCGGTGACGATATCCCAGACGGCTTTCTTCGCGGGGACGAGCTTTCCATGTTCAAGAAGCTGGTCACCGGCGATGCCATCTACACGGACGTTAAGAACGGCGATGGCTACGAGTTTCGCCCGAGCGCTTCAATGGTGTTCTCCATGAACTCGGTGCCGCGTCTTTCTGATACCACGGACGGCATCTTCAGGCGCTTGGCATTCATCCCGTTCCGCAAGCGGTTCTCGCCGGGTACGGAGGGTTACGATCCGCACATAGCCGAGAAGCTAGCGCAACCGGAAGTCCTAGAGCGCGGGGCGCTGCTGGGGCTTATGGCGCTGGGTGACTTGATTCGGCGCGGCACGCTCACCACCATCCCCGATATGGCGGCAGAGGTGGAAGAGGTACGCCAGAACAACGATTCCGTTGTCAGGTGGATTGCCGATTGCGGTATCACTGGCGAACAGCTCGTTGGTCGCGCTATCGAAACCGTGTACGGCGAGTACAAACAGTGGTGCGAGGACAGCGGTGAGCGCTCACCCTATGCTCGTAGGACATGGACGGCGAAGGTCAACGAGAATGTAACGCTTAAAAACGGCGCGATGCTCGAAAGTAGACCATCACGTATTAAAGGCTCAGCAAAAGTAGTACGTGCGTTCGCTGTTCGTTACGAATAAGGCCGATTTGTTACGTTTCGCCAAATCCCAAACGTAACAAAGTCTTTGCAGGTAAACATAGCTATATTGCGTTGTTACGTTCAAATTGCCGCCATTATCTAACTTCTAAAAAAGAAAAAATATATATAGAATTATAGGAATAGGAACCAGAACGTAACAACGCACAACGTTACAAACCCCACCCCAACAACCCAATAGAAAAGGAGCGCGTATGAACAAATACGCAAGGTACGCCATGTGGCTTTCACAGCTGCTTGTTGTAATCGCTGCCGCTATCGCTTTCGCCAAGTACGCCAAGACTGGCGATGCCACCTATTCGGCGCTTCTGGCTATATGCCTTAACGCTTTGGTGGCAATGATCATGAAGGAGCGTTGGGACAAGTTGAGCGAATGGGTGGTTCGCATCAGCGACCGCGAGCACGCGCTGGCTCAATCCGTCAGCAGCCTTGCCGCCGAACAGCTCGACTGCAAGGAGCGGGTAGACGCACTCGCTAAGAAGATGGACGGCGAATGATGCAGGACTACCAATCGCTGGCATTGAGCTACGCCGAAGAGCTATCCGATCTCAAGCGCCGATACGCGAGCCTAGAGCGCCATTGCCGAGGGCTTGAATCGAAGCTGTCAAAGACGCGCAACCGCATGAAGATGTACCGCGAGCGCTGTAAGGCGTGGGAAAGGTCGCTAGCCAACGTGGACAGGCTTTACTGGGGCTATATGCGTGATGAAGACCTCATGGCACCGCACATGGCATATGGCGTGGCGGTATGCGCTGCGAACATCCGCAAGGAGGTATCGCCGACCTATCCGAGTGCCGATTGCGCGGAGCTGCGCACCAAGGTTCTCAACCGCGCCCCAGCCCCAGAAACGGACAAAACCGAATAAACGATTTTGAGCGCGTACAAGGCGTGGTTTTGGCTTGACCCTAGACTGACTAGAGGAGGGCGATTATCGAGCCGCTATCGCTGCCTGAGTAAGCGAGAACGGCAAATCTAACGACAGAAAGGAATATCAATGGAACTTAATCTACCGAAGGATGCCAAGGGAAAGACAATCCCGTTTGACACCGAGTGCCTGTATACATGTGCCGGTGAAAAGCAGGAGGTGTTCAGCTTCAAGTACGACAAAAAGAAAGATAAATGGGAAATTGAGACCGATTCGATGATTATCGGCTCTAGCTATCTCTATCTCACCAAACCCGATAGTTTGAAGCAGCTGGCTGCTGATTTGGATAGGGTAGCTAACGACCCGGAAATGGCAGCTTGCACGTATCTCAATCGTGAGAAACGCAAATGCAATGGGTGCAAGTTCCAAAAAACAAGTTGGGATAACTCCGGGAACAGGAATTGCACCAAACCGTTTTTGCTTGACGTTGCCGCCCGCGTCCACCGTCTGTGCGGTGATGCCGAATGAGTATCGAGCTGCCCAAAGACGCCGAGGGTCGAGAGATTCCGCTTGATACCAATGCGCTGTATCTTGTGAAAGACGGCCTCAAGCAGAACGTCGAAAGATTCACGTTCGAGTTAAAGGACGCCGAGTGGTCTGTCGAGACCAACATTGCAATCTACGACACCGAGGACTTTTCTCTCACCCAACCAGGCAGACCAGACAGTTGGGAGAAGCTGGAGGAGGACTTGAGCGAAGCAGGTGACGCGCGGTATCAAGAGGCTTGCGCCTACTTCCACAGAGACAAAGACGAAGATGGCTGTATATCGTGCCCCGGTGGCGAGGACGGCTGCGCTCGAATTGCCATGCGCGACATTCTCGCCCGCATCCGCAAGCTGAGGGGTGAGGACGCATGATTACCGATGACGAGCGCCGAGATATCGCAGCTGAGCTGCGCTACACGGCGAACGACGACCTGGGCGGATTGAGCCTGCAAAAGAATCTCGCGGCCATCACAAAGGCCGAAGATGGCAGCTGGCGCGGAGTGATGCGCAGACTGGCCGATCTCATAGATCCGGTGCCGAGTGACCGGGGTCGAGGCTCTTGCCAGACGGCGCTGAGAGGTGCGGACGATGAGTAGAGCAGGCAGTGCCGAAGTCCCCTTCGAGCTGGTGTTCACCCCCGACTCAACGGCGTGGCCGGTCAGGTGGCCGGAGCGCCTGATGCTCAAGCCGGTCTTTGGCGTCTTTCGCGGCGAGACGCGCGATTACGTGCCAGAGCGCACGTGTCACATGATAGACAACGGCGCCGAGTTTTGCTGCTCGGAGTGTGACTGGCGGCACGATTATGACGACGAGCCGCGGTTCTGCGCGGGCTGTGGAGCGAAGGTGGTCTCATGAAATAACGTTTCGCTATTTAGCGGCATAGAGGCCGCTACCGTGGCATGGGAGCCGCTAGGTTGGGAACCCGTGTGTTTTGCCGAGTTCGACGAGTTTCCCAGCGCCGTGCTTGCCGAGCGGTACCCGGATGTACCGAACGTCGGCGACGTAACCAAGATGAACTGGAAGAAATACCGCAACAAGGTGGATTTGGTGGTTGGTGGTAGTCCGTGCCAGTCCTTCTCGATTGCGGGCAAACGGGAGGGTTTGCAAGGTGAATCAGGACTCATGTTCGAGTACATTCGGGCGGTACGTGAGATTCGTCCTCGATGGTTTCTTTGGGAGAACGTCCCGGGAGCGCTCTCAAGCGAGAATGGGGAGGCTTTCCGACAGCTTCTGTCCGAAATGGACAAGCTCAGGTACGGTCTGGCGTGGCGCATACTCGATGCGCAGTTCTTCGGAGTGGCACAAAGACGCCGCCGTCTCTTTCTTGTCGGACATCTTGGAGCCTGCCCCCCCCATCGGCGTACTCCTTGAGCCCGAGAGCATGCGAGGGGATTTTGAATCGAGCGCGGAAAAGAGGGCGAGCCTTGCCGAAGAAGCTGGAAGAAGCCCTCGTAGCGCAGGCTTCAAGTGGCACCAGGGAACAGGAGCCGGAGGAATAGGCGCGGAGCCTGAGCAGTCTCCAACACTCACCGCCGACTGGCACAACCCCGCAGTATTAACGATGGTAGACCTCAACGCTAACACAGCGATCGGATATGAAAAGATTGGCCCGCTCAAGGTGGGCGGCGATGCGCCGTCGGTGTGCCTGTGAGCGCCTGCACGCTGCTCGTCCGCTGCGGATGCGCAGGGGGGGCAAGGGGGCGCTGGTGAGCGATGAAGTGTCGCTCACCCTCTCTACAAGCAACGCTCAGACGCTTTTCAACGATGAATGAGACCACATGATTGTGCGAAGGCTCACGCCGCGCGAGTGTGAGCGGCTACAGGGCTTTCCCGACGATTGGACGAAGATACCCTATCGCGGCAAGACTGCCGACAAGTGCCCGGACAGCCCGAGATACAAGGCAATCGGCAATAGTATGGCTGTGCCCGTGATGCGTTGGATTGGCGAGCGAATCGCCATGGCCGAGACGGGCGTGATCTCATGATAGACGCAACATTCCCGAAGCGACCCGGCAGGCCAAAGATAAAGGTGAGATACCTCTAGCTGGAAAGGCCAGAACAATTGAATAGCAAGGGAAGGACGGTTGTTTACATAGCGACCGTCCTTTTTTCAATCGCCGCGATAATCGCGGTCTGTCTTTACGGAGAAATGGAGAAATGAAATGAATCCCAAAGGACCTAATCTCAAGGTCATGCCGGTCATACTTGACGGCGATGACCTTTTGCCGAAGTACGCCCATGGCGTAGAGGATGCCGGGTGCGACCTCAAAGCGAATATTCCCAAATCAATCACCATCGCCCCATGGAAGTCAGCGTGGGTCGGCACTGGAGTCCACCTGGCGATGCCGGAAGGCATGTTCGCGCTCCAGGCACCGCGCTCGGGGCTGAGCTGCAACCACGGAATCACGCTGGCAAACGCGCCCGGCATCATCGACCCCGGCTACCGTGGCGAGATCCGTTGCAAGCTGGTGAACCTGAGCGATGAGGCGTACACGGTCTACCCGCTGGAACGAATCGCCCAGCTGGTGTTCTTGCCGTTTGTAAACGCCGTTTTCACTGAGGTAGACAACCTGCCGGAAAGCTCGCGCGGCGAGGACGGCTACGGAAGCACGGGGGCGATGTGATGGCAGATCAGATGGGAAAGCGTTGCGCCACGTGCAAGCACGCCAAGAACCCGCACACGACCAAGAGCACCGTGGTCGAGGTCAAGTACCTGACGTGCTGGCACAACCTGCCACACGAGTGCCAACCGTGGAACAGGTGCGATTTCTGGGAGCCGAAGGAGGTCGAACAATGAGCGACCATCCCGAGCTTGCAATGTCGCCTGAACAGATTGAAAACATGGTCGATTTAGTGCAAAGCCCAAACGGAAGTGCCAGCGACTACAGCGAAGCCGTGGCACGAAATAAGGCCGTTCGCGCCATCGGTTTCCTCGAAGGTTTCGGCGCACTGCTTTGGACTCAGGTAGGCCCCAACCTAGCAGACGAAGAAGTAGCGGAGTTTGAGAAGCGCGTTGCCGACATTGCCGCGTATATCGGTCTGCCGCCACGGGAGGTCGATGCCGAATGAACAGCAGAAGAACCCCAAGGGTGCTGAGGGCGATGGAACTTTTGAAAGACCCGCGCCTGACCAATAAGCAAATTGCCATGAGATGCAACGTGAGCGAGCGCCACGTTCGCAGGTTTCGCAACCAGATGGAGGTAGAGAAGTGAAGTTTAACGCCATTTGCACGAGCGTTGATTTGATTCATGCAGACATAACAATGAGCGGTCACGGCATGAAGGCTAGCCCGATGTGGTGCGGAGTTACGTTCACTATTTTTAGCAAGCTCGCAACTGATACGGTCACTATCCCGTTCGAGCTTGGCGAAGTGCCCGATATCGGAGACAAATACGAAATCGAGGTGCGCCCATGCAAGTGATGGGAGTGGAGCTTGAGGACGATCCCAGTAAAGTCCTAACCTACGATACGGACTGCCCGCGCCATTATCTCGGTGACGGCTATATCACCGCGACCCGCGCCATGCGCTCCGCTATCAAGCAGTGGAAGGACGAGTTCACGCACTCAGCAATCATCGTCTGGTGGTGGTGCTGTGCCTTCAAATACGTCTGGCGCTGCCTATCCAAAGGCCAGACGCTTTCCGATATCGACAAAGCCATAGACTGCCTAAAGAAGCTCCGCAAGGAGGTGGAGCCGATATGCTCAAGTCATTCCGGCACAACCCAACGCTAGAAGCCATGCTCTCGTTCGCGGGATGGCAAGGTGGTTTTAGTGAATCGGACAAGCGTGCCATGGCTGAATCATTGAACACGATCCGAACGGCTCTCGTTCAGCCCTTCGGCGCTAACGCCGATGCAAAGCGGCGCGATTCCAAGTGCGTCACGGACGTTGAGTTCGACCGCGCCGTGATGGTGGTGTTGTCCACAGCCCTCGCAATGTGGCTCTCGGGCGCGTTGGATAAGACCCCATGCGTAGGCGGTGCCGAATGAGCGCACCCGGCTATAGCGTCACGCGCTCGGACGGTGCTACCTATTCGTCCATCGCGGCGGCCGCCAAATCAAACGGGGTAGACGTGAAAACCATTAAGCGCTCAATCAAGTACAGCAGGCCGCTGCGTAACGGCTTTTCGTTCACCGCCGTCAAGCCACAGCCAACCACGAACAGGCACGAGGAACGCTTGTCGAACCCGACGATATGCCCAATATGCGGCAAGGCTACTCGCAACGTCTCAGGCTTTTGCGGTATCTGCTATCAGCGATTGAACGTAGTCAACCGCAAGGAGGACGCATACAGGGCGGCTCGCGTCTATGCCTAGCTCGATGTGCCCCATATGCGGCAAGCCCTACTCGGGTGCGTCGTGCCCGCGCTGCAAACGTGTCTCTCGTTCGTCTCGCTCGCACTCGAAGCGCTCTCAGAGCCAAGAGAAAGCACGTAAGCAGGCTAACCCGTGGCGCTCCGAGTACTCACGCAAGGAGTACAAGACCGCCCGTCAAATCGCAATACAGCGCTCGAGCGGGCGTTGCGCGGCGTGCGGCAAGGTTTGTGCCAAGCGTCGCGGTTCGTCCTGGCTATTGAGCGGCGCTGGCGTTCACCATATCCGCCCCCTCTCACAAGGTGGAGGGAACGGCGCGGATAACCTCGTGCTGCTTTGCGTCTCGTGCCATAACCGAATAGATGCCGCCAGACGTGCGGCGGGAAGGGGATAGATTGTTCATCAACGTATTCATAGGAACGTTCGCCGTTATCGCGGCGCTGCTGGTTTTCGGCTACATTGTTTATCTTATCAATCGTCTCTCGACGCTTTGGTATGTACTCCACAGGTTAGATCTAGATTTGAGTTGGTGTACCGTCCATGATTTGGCGTGGATGGTTGACCTAAGCGATGAACAGCTGGAAACCCTTTACACCAAGTTCTGCGAAGTCCGCAACTCGTGGCGCAGCCTAATCAACCGAACCAAATAACGTCTCTCGTTCGCCAAACAAAATCGCCCACGCAGCACAACGCTACGTGGGCTTTTTCTTTTTCGGGCTTCTCGTTCGTCCCTTATACCTATTTCGGCGGCTCGATGATATAGCGCGTCTCGTTCGTCTCACGGTCAATCAGGGCAAGATCGTAACCGTATGCGGCGGCTATGGTTGCCAGTGTTTCAATCCTCACGTTATTCCGCGCTGCCGTGTTGGTTACGTAAGAGCGATTCAAGCCTAGCTCGCGGCTAATATCCGTGGCGGTTTTGTCGCTGTCGTTCATGAGCGCCTTTAGCACCTCGCTATGGCTCACGCGCTTCGTCTCGTTCTCCATGGTTCCCTCTCGTTCTATGCGCTCCTGCGGCGCTTCTTCTTCGGCTTTGGCAGTGTGCCCTCGCGCTTGCAGCGATCGTAAACGTCGAGCGCCCACCAGCCCCAGGCATCGGCCCAGACTTCGGCGTTCTCGTCCATACGTAGTAGTCCGGCTACGACCTCGCGCTCAATCTCACCGCTCCACGTGAGCTCGGGGTTCTCGAACTGCTTGTGTTCTAACAGAAACCCGAACGGATGGGTGGATGGGTCAACGACCACAAGCGACTGGTCGGCCTTGTCGGGCACCTCGAATATCTCGAATGGGGTGCCCTCTAGGTCTGTGTAGCGGGCTATGCCTTTTTGGGCGGTCATGGCTACACCTCGGCTGCAAACAGCTTGTAAAGAATCTTGTCGTACTCGTCCTCGCTCTGCCAGTCTTGCCACCACTCGCCGTACGCTTCTTCAAGCACTTCCTTGAACTGTTCGGCGGTCTCGATCTTGAAATCATAGAAACCAGCTGGTAGCCACAAATGCGAGCCGTTGTCGGTGTAGGCGTTGAAGCTACCGAACTCCGACAGCTCGAAGCGATAAAGTCCGTAGCACTTGCCGTTTACCTCGATATCATCGAGCCACTTGCATTCGCCCGTAATATAGCTCGGGAGCTGTCACTTGCATTTGTCGGCTTTGTCGGCAAACTCGCAGAGCTGGGGCATACGGTCGAGCGGGTCTATAACCTCAACGGTATACTCGTCAACGGTATCTCCGTCCTCGTCCAGTTTAACCTCCAAGACCTCGAACACGTTTCGAGCTATGCCGCAATTGCAAACCTCTACCTTGCCAGTGTCGCGCACATCGGCGGCGTACTTGGCGGCAATGCATAGGGCTTCGGCTTTGTCGTTGCCCTCGTACCAGACTTCGGCATCGCAGCTCGGATTAACGTCGCTGTCCTTGCCGTTGCCCTCGTAGATCGTCTCGCGGCTGCTAACCGTGTACATCTTCTCGTTGGCGGCCATGGCTCGTCCTTTCTCGTTTGCGAATGGCTTACAGTCTAACCGTTCGCGCCTCTCGTTCCGTCCGTTCTCGGTAAACGGTGCGGCAGTCTGCCAACTCGGTTATTCAAGTTGGCAGCGTGCCGGATCGTCTAGTGCTTGTCGTTCCTCTCGTTGAATTTCTCATATGCCATAAACCAACCGTAAAAGAAGCTGAGCGCCATTGCTCCAAGCAGCAGAAGCGCTAACTTCCAAACGGGATAACTCACAATATCGAAGAGATCTACGCCCATCTATGCCACCGCTTTAAGCGTCTTGGCAATGCGGCAGACGCGGCGGCAAGCCTGTGCAAGTGCTCTTGCCTGAACGTCTAACCACTCTTCGCTGCTGTTCGGCGGCAGCGCTCCGTTACGCTTGCGCTTGAGTGTGGAGGGAGGGCAAAGCAACTTTGCGATATCTTCGTCGTAGCAGTAAGTGCAGCCGCCCCAGCTGTACTGGAGCCAGTCACGAGCGCCGTTTAATGCAATAGGCTCGATATCGGCTCGCGTCGGCTCGACCTCGTGGGCTTGGTCTGCTAGAGTTTCCGCGATCTCGACTGCGTAGGCTTGCACGCCACGACCCCATGCGGAGCGCTCCGGCTTTTCGTTGCAGTCGTTCAGCACTGCCAAATAAAGCTCATGCGTGTTAATATTGCTCATGGTCTTAGTCCTTTCTCACTTTGACCAGCCCGGCGTTTGTGTAGTGGCTCACGCCGGGCGTTTTTTATGTTTTGTTACGCTGCTCGGCTCGCGTAAAGCTCGCCGATATTGGTAGTAATGTGATCGCCTTGCGTTGCGTCGCGCTTGATCTTGTAGCGCTTGACGCTGTCGGCGTAGCCAATGCGGCGCACGGTAACGGATTTCGCCGCAACGCTCACGATCTCGCGGTCGCCGAACATCATACCCGGCTTAAACTGTGCGACAGCGCTTGAACGCTCGGCGTAGTCCGTCGCGTAAAGCTCGGCTAGACCTCGCGCCTGTTCCTCGGTCTCGCATGGCAAGCTTTTGCCCTCGGGCGTTTCGTAGACGAGCGGCGTGCTGCTCCATGAGATCGTGCCGCACTTTACGCCGTTCATCTCGACGAACCAATGCCCGGCCTCGCCCCTCGACCTCGTGGCGCTCGCGGCAATAACCGCGCTGTCCTCGGTTACCTCGGGCATGGTCACGTGATCGCTAGTCTCGACCTGCTCGGCGTGCTCGATACCGGGCACAGCCATGCCATAACGCGCCCACCATGCCGCGCGGTTCTCGTCGCGGCGGCGTTTACGATCTGCCTGTTTCTCGGCGGCGGCAAGTGCCCACTGTTCTTCAAGCTGTGCGCGCTTGACCGCATGGGCGGCGCGGTTGGCGGCGCTGCGCTCTGCTCGTGTGCTCATGGTATCCGTCCTTTCTGCTGTGCTTGGTCTGCCACCGTTTGCGGTGGCCCGTTGCGTGGCTACAGTCTGCCACCGTTTGCGATGGCACGTCAACAACTTTTTGAAAAAACTTTTCCAAACCCAACAAAACCGCAGGTAAACCAACATAAATAACTTTTGAGCCATGCCGCGCGGCGTGCGATCGTGGGCGTTGACGCGCGGATACCAGGACGAAACGCAGCGCCTACACGATCGCGCCTACCCCACGACCGAACGCGCGCGCCTGCCCACGCACACATGCACGCCTGTCCACGTACGCGCCTACCCACGCGAGCGCGCGCCCCCACGCGCGGGGTAGTGGGGAGGGTCAAATCACGACAGGCGGCACCGCTACCCAGCGCGGCCCCTCTCATTTTTTTATGCGCACGAAATTGGAGCCGCGATTTACCGTCATATATGACGCTAACGGGGGAACGCCAACCTATCTTTCGCACCGATTACGGAGGTGCGATTTTGATAGTCAGGACGTGCGAATATTGCGGCAGAAAATACGCCGCAAGACGCAATACAAGCCGATATTGTTCGAATAATTGCAGGAAATACGCATTTTTCAAAAGAAAAAAGGGCTTTTACGTAACCGAGGGTGGAAATGCCCCCGAATGCCTAGAGCAGATGGAGCCTATTAGCCGTGTTCCTGAGAGCGGGCGCGTGTCGGCTAGAGCGGTGGAGAAAAACACTGTGGAATTGCGCGGCATGGGCGCGTTTTTCGATGTGGCATCCACGGCAGCGCCGATTAAGTACCGCCCGATGTGTTCGGAGCTATCGCGCGGCATCGCAGGTCTGCTTAGGGAGGTGGGCTTATAAAGGGACGTAAGCCCGATGCACTCGCGGTAAGGCGCGGGTTTAGCACTGCCGATATTTCCACCACCGCCGCCGTAGCAGTGGAGGACGGGGCGCTCGTGAAGCCCGAGAGCGTGTCGAAAACGCCGATTCTGAGCGATATATGGGACAACACCGTCGGGTCTGGCATCAGCTTTAGATCGTCCGATTCCCCGCTGATTGAGCAATATGTGTTCAACATCGCCATGGTCTATGAGAGCCAAAGGCACTTGATGGACGAGGACGGCACCATGCACCTCACGGTGGAGGAAGAGGACGCTTTTGGCGGCATCCGCATCAAGGAGAACCCGTACCTAAAGATTCGTGACAACGCGATGAAAACAGCCATGAAGCTAGAGCAGGACTTGGGCCTGTCGCCAATGGCTCGCGCAAGGCTTGGTTTGACGCAGGGCATGAGCGCGAACGTACAGATCAATATCGCAAAGCAGATTGACGCGGCATTAGGCGGTGGAATGTGAGTTATCACACACCGTTCAAGAAGCTGAGCAAGGCGGGGGAGTATCAGGTGGAGCGCACGCGCGTTTTCGCCGAAGCGTTCCTCACGTATGCTGGCGAGTCCGAGTTATGCGGGTGCCCATACAAGGTTACAGACTGGCTCATGAAATACATCTGGCGACCCTTGTTCGGTACTGGCGAGATTGACAAGAAAACGGGCAAGTTTCGCAGGCGGTACCGCCGTGCCCTTATTGGAGTCCACCGCGCGTTCGGTAAGTCACAGTTGGCGGCGTGCTTGGTTATGACTATCGCCACCATGGACGCTATCCCGAACGGTCAATACGGCATCGTGGCAGATTCAAAAGAGAATACCGCCATGGTCAAGGGCTATATCGCCACCATCATCAGGGCGAATGAGACGCTTAGCGCCCAATGGAAGATATACAAGGACGTTATCCGCAACGAGCGCACAGGTCAGGAGATACACGTCTACCCCTACAAGGAAGCGGCGTTGCAGGGTAAGCACTTCCACGTTCTCATCGGCGATGAGATTCACGTCTGGCGTGACGATGCTGTTTGGAAAGCTGGCACGTCCGGTCAGGCTAAGGTGTGGAACGCCCTCACTATCGGCATTACCACGGCAGGCAGCGACCGTGACGGTTTCTTGTTCAAGCTCTACCAGAAGCTGAAGCGCGACAAGCACGCCTACGTGTGCTGGCTCGGTATCACAGACCAAGACAACCCCGCTGACCGCAGGGTTTGGAAGAAGATTACCGCAGCGGGCCGTATCACGATGGAGGAACTGGAAGAGCAGTACGAATCCGACAAGCTGGAGGACGGTAGGCCTGGCCCCGGCTTTGTCCGTTACTACCTCAACCGCACGCCCATGGACGAGGTGGAAGAACCGTTCATGAAGCGCAGGGACGTGACGGCGTGCCAGAAAACGGAACGGCTCGAAATCGACTGGGACCAGTGGTTTTGCGTGGGTCTGGACGGTGCCGTTCGCGGCGATACGTTGGCGATTGTTGCGGCTCAACGCCAAGACGAGCGGTGGGCATACGCCGAGTGGTGCTGGGAGAAGCCCGAGAAGGGGAGTTCCGTTTACGATCTAACCGCCGTTGCCGATGTGTTGCTGGAGCTTGCACGCAAGCCCGGCGCTCCATTCATCTGTGCCGACCCCGCGCGTATGCAGTTCCTAGCTAATTGGCTGGAGCGAACGTACGACTTCGACCTATCGCAAGTGCCGCAAACGCCGTCCATTATGTGCCCCGCGTCCGAGCTTCTAGCGCGTGCCGTATCCACCCATATTGCATCGTTTGGCGATACGCCCATTTTGGCGGCGCACTGCATCAACGCCGTATCGAGCGAATCCAAGGCATACGGTCGCAGGCTCGCGTCCGTGAAGCACGGGCAAGGCTCAAAGCGTATCGACGCGGCTGTTGCGGCGGCAATGGCTATGTGGGCCTACGACAACAACGAGGAAGAATCGCCAAACGTCTGGACTATCGACCTGTAGCGGGGGACGCTGGCGCGAACATGCGGACAACGGGGTTGGAGTTTCATCTTCCTTTCGCCAACCCCGCCCCCTTCCCCCTCCATTTTCTCGCGCGGGGGACAGCGATAGCACCATGCACGCAACGGATAGAAGGAGCGTGCATGTCTCTAAAGAACAGAATCACCGCAGCCGCGTCACGCGCTCTGTACAGCGCTTTCAATGTCGTGGGCGTGCAGTTACCGCCAATCCAATACGACTTCGTGAACTATGACGGCAAGGACGTTTACAGCCGCGATGCCGCGAAGCTCGAAGCCTACTACTCCAACGCCTACCGCGCGTGTGCGCTGGCTAAGGCTCGACCGCTGGCGGCACTTCCCGTACACGTCTACGAGCGCGATAGCGGCGTTAGGAAACCCGCCGCCAAGCGTGCCGCGAAAGACCTAGAAACCCTGTTGCGCACCAAGTGGAACCCGCTCATGTCCGCTCAGGAGGGCATCCGCTGGCTCGATATGACCAAAGACCTAAAGGGAGAGGCGTTCGTGCGCGTGGAGTGGCGCAATGCGCGTATCATGGCGCTTTGGCCCATGTCGGGAACGCCCGGTATCGAAATCATCCGTGGCGGCTCGCACGTGTTCAACTACGGCGGCGATAAGTTCACCGCACCTGGGCGATACCTAGAGAACGAGATCGTGTGGGTCAAGTCTCCCATCCTCGATTCCGATTGTCTCCACGGGCGCTCGCTTGCCGAGTTCGCCGCCAACGAGGTTGGCTTGTCCGTTGACCTAGAGAAGTTCTATTCGCACATCCTGAACGGTGAGGGCAACTTCCCCGGCTGGTTGGAGACTGACCAAGCGCTCAAGGATCAGGACCGCGTCAAGCTCAAACAGCAACTGGAGGGCGGCGGCGGTCTGGTCAATTCAGGCAAGGTTCGCATCTTCGACCACGGCCTGCAATACAAGTCCACCCCCCAGACGATGGTGGATATGTCGCTTGTGGAGCAGGAGCGGTGGATTCTACAGCAGGTCTGCCGAACGCTTTCCGTGCCACCGCAGGAGGTATTCGACCTCTCCAACGCCACGTATTCAAACATCGAGCAGGGCGCTCTCAATTTTGCCAACAAGACCCTGATGCCCGAATGCGCCGAGCTTGAGCGCGCGTTTTCCAGCGTCCTTTGGAGCATCGGCCTTAAAGACTGCTACGTGCAATTCGATATGAACGGCCTTCTGCGCGGCGGCTACCGAGACCGCATGGAGGGCTACAAGGCGGCTGTTTTCTCGGGTTGGATGATGCCTGCCGAGGTACGCGCCAAGGAGGACTTGCCGCCCGTGGAGGGTCTGGACGTTCTCTTTATTCCTTCCTCCTACAACCTGCTCAACGCCGAAACGGGCGAACTGACCATCACCGCGCAGCACGGAAAAGACCCCGGCGCTTCTGGTGAGGGTGGAGCGCCCTACAGCGGAGACGGTAACGGCAATGCCATGAACTCAATCCACGAGGACATGGTGCAGCGCATCAAGCAGCGCATCTCCGAAGCGGGAGACACCGAGAAGACCCGCGCTTTCGCAACCAAGGTTCTAAAGCCCTACGCCAACGCCTGCCTGCTGGCGCGGCGTGAGTACGACATTGAAGCCGATATTAAGGAGATTTTCGAGCATGAGGGACATTAACGTTTACGGATTCATCGGTGACGGCTGGGACGAAACCGATATGACCGCCACCAAGTTTGCCAACGAGCTGAAAGAAGCTAACGGCGAAGCAGTCACCATCCACGTCAACTCTGGCGGCGGAGATGTGTTCGACGCGAACACCATGGCTGAGCTTCTGCGTGCCTATCAGGGCGAGTCCACCTGCATCATCGAGGGCCTTGCCGCCAGCGCCGCGTCCTATTTCGCCCTTACCGCCGACAAGGTGATTATCGGCGATTCCGCGCTGATGATGATTCACAACCCCTACTCCTTCTCGGGCGGCACAGCCGAGGACTTGCGCAAGACCGCCGATTTTCTCGACAAGGTTAAGTCCACCATCGTCAACCAGTACGTACGCAAGACGGGCAAGGACGAGGGCGCTATTTCAGACCTTATGGATGCCGAGACATGGTTCACCGCGAAAGAAGCGGTGGAGAACGGCTTTTGCGATTCTATCGTGGCGATGGAGCCAGTTGCCGCGTGCATCGACCCCGAGCAGGCCAAGCGATTCAAGAACGCACCAAAAGACCTGCTAGATATACCCGCCGTGGTGGATGGAAACGGCGCGGGGGAAACCGAACCCACAATTCCCGGCAGCAACAACGGTGGTAAAGCCGAGTCGGGAGCCGACAAGGTGGAGACGGGAGCCGTCTCTAAAACCGTGTGCGTGAACGGAAAGTTTTTGACGTACTAGGGAGTAGAGAATGCTTTCTTCCATCCAGATTCACAACAAGATTGTGGAGAACCGCGCAAAGCTCGATGCAGCCGAGAAGTCCTTTAACGGTGCCGAGGGCGATGCAAAGGATATCTACCGCGACACTATCAACCAGATTAAGGGCGAGAACAAGTCTCTTGACGAGCAGCTTGCCGATGCCCTCGATTACGAGGACAAGATTCGCCAGGGCGGCAGTATCCCGCTGGCTGACCCCACCGTTGGCAACAAGGCCGAGTTCAAGCCTAAGAACCTCGGCGAGTTCGTCCTTGGCGCACGTGACGAGTTCAAAGGCCTGAAGCTTGGCACCTCCATTGCCCTCGATGCCTATCAGGACTTCAAGCTGGAAGAGCATAAGGACACCGATTACTCCCTGCCCGAGCAGTACGCTCAGAACCTGCCTAAGCTGGGCATCTACAATACCCTTCCGCGTGCCGTCACCGACAAGGATTCCGTGAGCTTCTATGAGGCAGACCAGACCAAGCTCACCAACGCCGCAGCCACTTGGACTCCTGGTAAGACCATCGCTATGTCCGGCATGGCATGGACTCAGCGCTCTTTCCATATGGAGCAGATCGCAAACGGTATGCCCTTGCTTGAGAACAACCTTAACGACTACAACGAGCTTATGAGCCTCGTTAACGGCACTCTGCTCTATATGCAGGAGCTTGCCAAGGGCGCTAAGGTTCTGACTGCCCCCAAGGCTAACGCCGAGACTGGCATGGTCGGCATCCTCAACCATGACGGCATCCAGAAGTTCACCAAGGGCACTGGCGATACCATCACCGATAGCGCCTACAAGATGGCTACGGACGTATTCCTTGCCACTGGCTTTGTGCCCACCACCGTCGGCATGCACCCGTATGTTGCCGAGTCCGTCAACCTTGAGAAGGACAAGAACGGTCGCTACATCAACCAGATGGTCAACGGCAAGCTGTGGGCGCTGAACGTGGTTGAGGACTTGAACCTCACTGAGACCACGGGTGAGACCAGCGGTAAGAAGACCACCTACGGCATGATGGTTTACCTCCCCAACGCCGCCACCTTCTACACCAAGATGGGCGAGACGCTTGAGGTCGGTCTGGTCAACGACCAGTTCATCCGCAACGAGAAGACCATCCGTATCAACGGTCAGTACGGTTTGAAGGTCACGTTCCCCAAGGCGTTCTCCTACCTCGCCGACACTGGCGTTGCTGGTCGCTAAGGGGCGTTGCAAATGACTTTGGCACCAGACAGCCGTAAGCGGTTCTCAATCGCCCAATGCACGGACGTGGAGTTCGAGGGCAACCCCGATACCGTGACCGTTGCTTATGCGTCTGGTGCTGAGCAGGTGGAAGTGACGGGGGAGGGCGGCAAGTTCACCCTTCCCCTCTCCACCATGCCTGAGCTACTAGACGTTTCGTGGGACATTCAGAACGTTACCGTGACCGCGCAAATTGAGGTAGTAGCGGCTCGGTACTGCACTGTTGATGACGTTCTCGCCTACCGAGCTGATGAGAATCTACTCGGAACCGTTGACGATGCAACCATTCAGGCCGCTATCGACCGTGCCGAGCACGTAATCGAAACCGAAGCGCACCGCGTGTTCCAGCCCGTCCTCATGCGTGGAGTCACCGACCGCCCGAACTGCCGCGCGTCCTCGCTCGTCTTGTTGGGCGAGTTCACCGCGTCCGATATGCGCTCGGTCGTGTCCGCAAAAGACCAAGACGGCAACCCCGTGAACCTGCGCGTTTGCAACCCGTCGCTTTTGGACGTGCGCGATTTGGGCGTTAGCAAGTTCGCTGAGGTGGTGGTGGAGTGCGGCATGAAGCCCACCCCGCCCGAGGTCAAGAGCGCGGTCGTTTCGCTTGCCGCGTGGTACCTCACTGACCACGCTATGCCCGATAACGCAACATCCGCTAGTACCGACCTGGGCTTTATGCGCTTTGTCGTGGGCGGCGTGGACGGCGCTGCTACCTCAATCCCCGAGGTCAACGCCGTAATCGAGCGCTACGGACTTCGAGATTACAAGGTGCGATAGATGGACGCGAACCTGTTTCCAAAGTGCATCGCCCGGGTGGAGCAGGACGTTAAGGCGGCTCTAGCCGATATGGAGCCTCACCCCTATATCTCCATCGGCGGTGCTAAGACCCAGCAGCCGTTCGAGGTTCTTGTGCGCGAGATCGCAACGGACTACTTAATCGAGGACGTTGTTACCAACACCTACATGGGCGCATCGCGCGGCGGCTACTCCATCACTTTTTCGGTGGGAGTGGAGCTGTGGACTAAGACCGCAGACCTTGTGAAGTCCACCGCCACCGCACAGGAGTGGATGGTGCGAATCATGTCCTCCATCGCATCCGACAAGACGCTGGGCGGTCTGTGCGACCACGCCCAGCCCTTTATTTCGTCCGTTGGCACCGCTCCATCGGGCAATTCGTATATGGCATCCATCGAGGGCGGTGTACGCATTAAGGCGTTCATCGACCCCAATATCGACTAGGAGATACACCATGTCGCTTAACCCTTCTATTGGTCTTGCAGGTATCGCAGTTCAGAAAGACCGCGATACGCCCGCAGCCCAGCCCACCTACATGCACGGTCTGACTGGCGGCTCCCCGTTCGGCGTTAGCCGCTCCATCGCCACCACGGATGTTACTTGCGGCTCTCGCGCCCCGTCTGATGCCCGAGTGGACTCCATCGAGGTTACCCCCAAGATTGAATCCCTGTGCTACCCTGACGTTCTCGGTATGTACTTGCTCGCCGCTTGCGGCAAGGTAGTTACCGAAGCCGTGAAGCCCACTACCGGCGAAAACCCCACGGGCTACTACAAGCACACCTTCACCATGGGCTCCGCGCTCGACTACTTCACCATCTGGTCGCAGATTGGCGTGGACGGCTTCACCCGTGCCGAAGGCTGCAAGTGTGACGAGCTTCAGTTCTCCGCTACCGGCAACGAACACCTTGCAATGTCCGCTTCCTTCAAAGGCATCGACGGAGAAGTCGGTCTCAATACCATTCCCGGCAAGGTTGCCGCATCCTGCTTTGACGGTAAGTACACCACCACGGACTGCGACTTCAAGATTGATTCCAGTGGTTCTGCGCCTGCCGAAGCACTTGTTTCCGAAGCATCGTTCACCATCAAGAACAACGTTACCGGTCTTTCGTCCCTCGGTCGCGCAACCTCCCGCGAGATTGCGGAGGGCAAGTGCCAGTTCGGCGTGAGCGTTACCACCATCCCCGAAAACCTCAAGGAGTATCAGAAGCTCATTACCGGCTCTGAGACCTCCACTGCCATTTCCGGCAAGGTTGTTTTCGGCAGCGTCTACGCCAAGTTCTTCCACACGGATGATCCCAAGCAGACGCTTGAGTTCTCGGCTAACCACCTGCCCTTCACGGCAGACTTCCCCGAGCTTGACCCGTCCGGCAATGAAGCAACCATCCAGTTCTCCACTGATAACGCCATTGTTGCAACGGCAGACGAGTCTCCCATGACCATCACGCTCACCAACAAGGTTGCTTCTTACAAGTAACGAACGGCGGTTACAGATAACCAAACGGGCGCGGCTACGGTCGCGCCTTTTTCATGCCGATTCAGCGGGGGAACGCGGCGCGATTATCCACGCCAAGCCGTTTTGAAAGGAGAACCGTAATGGCAAACGAAATCTTCCGATTTGAGAACCCCGAGACTGGCGAGGAAATCTACAGGTGCAAGACCCGCCAGGGCGCACTGAACCGAGCCAAGCTCTACCTGTTCAAAGGCGCTGACCCGGTTGGCAACATGCAGACGAACATCTGGATTGCCCTTTGGGGCTTTTTGAGCGCCAAGGCAGCCGGGCACCCCGTGGTGGAACTTCCCGCCCCGCGCCAGATTACGCAGGACGTAGTTCTCGACCTCATGGACGAGGTGACCGTCTATTACGACTTCGAGATGGACGAGGACGGCGCAACCGAGGACGGCACCGAAAACCCTACGGCACCCTCGGACGAGTCCTAATTGCGCTAGGGCGCTTCTCTGGGTCTGACGTGCGCGAGCTTATCGACCTCGCGTACGACTTCCCAAGCGTCTTTGACCAGATGCTATTTGACATGGAGCTGGTACAGGCGCTCGAAGAAGCGAAGAACGGCAAGCCGTGGAGAAGGCCGGGGGAGTCGATAGGGGACGCGCGAGATCGTCTTAAGGCGCAGCGCGAAAAGGCGAAAAGGGAGATGGAGCAATACAGGGAGTGACCCTTGTACACCATCGAGATTCAAAACCTAGACGAGACAATTGCCGCGCTCAACCTAGTGGACAAGAAAATGGCGAAGCGCCTAAAGCGGCGCATCGTCGAGATAACAAAGCCAACGCTCAGCAAGGCGAAGGGGTACGCGCACGTGGGCTCTAACCCCACGGGCGCTTTCGCCAACTCGCTGTCGCTCAGGCAGCGTCAGAACGGCGTTGTGTTCATCTCCAGCGACCCGGGCGGCGGCGTTATCGAGTTCGCAAACCCCGGCGCAATCATCCTCACTGGCAAGCGTGCTGGTAGGCGTGCTGGCGTTCCGCATACGGGCGATACGCCGCGTGCGCTGCTCAAGGCAATCCTCGAAGACGAGGAAAACATCATCGAACAGGTTAATGACGAGGTGGCGCAGGTCGCTGATTTGGTGGGAGCCGAATAATGGGCAAAGCGTCAATCACTATCGCCGTAAACGCCAAGTGGAACGGCAAGCAACTAGACAATGCGGAAAAGGCCCTCCGGCGGCTAACCACGCTGTCGGCGGCTAGCTCGAAGTCCACCACTGCCGATTTGGTGAAACAAGGCGGGGCGTGGGCTGAGCTCGGCGGCAAGATTTACAACGCTGGCGTTAAGACCGAGAAGGTCGGAAAGATGCTCACGCGAAGCGTCACCGTCCCTCTGGTCGCCATGGGCGTATACGCCGGAAAGACTGCCATTCAGTTCGATACCGCCATGGCGAACGTTCGCAAGACTACGAACATGTCGAGCGAGGAAATTGAGAAGCTGGCGCGATCTGCCCAGAACCTCTCCACCAAACAGCCCGTCACGGCTGAAACACTGCTGAATATCGAAGCCCTAGGCGCACAGCTGGGCGTTGCCCATGACAGACTCGAATCGTTCGCCGAGGTTACGAGCGGCCTTGATATCGCCACGAACATGAACTTCGAGACTGCTGGCAAGCAGATGGCGCAGTTCGCCAATATCACCCGAATGAGCCAAGACCAGTTCAAGAACTACGGCTCCACTATCGTTGACTTGGGTAACCATCTGGCAACGACCGAAGCCGATATCTCGAACATGGCGTTACGTCTGGCTGGCGCTGGCACGGCGGCTAAGTTCTCGCAGGCTGATATCTTGGGCATGTCTGGCGCTATGTCCTCGCTCGGCATCAAGGCCGAAGCTGGCGGCTCCGCTATGACCCGCATCATTCAGGACATTTCCAAGAACGTAGCCAAGGGCTCCGACACGGTGGAGGAATACGCACGTGTCGCTGGCATGAGCGCCGACCAGTTCGCAAATGCGTGGAAGAGCAGCCCAATGGAAGCCCTCGAAGCATTGGTGGAGGGCTTGAAGCGCACGAGCGATTCCGGCGAGGACATGAACGTCACGCTGGAAAAGCTCGGCATCAACAACATCCGCAACTCCGATACCATGCGCCGTTTGGCTAACGCTGGCGATTTGCTGCGCGAATCCGTAACCCGCGCCAACACCGCGTGGGAGCAGAACACCGCGCTCCAAAACGAGGTTGATCAGCGAAACGAGAGCTTGGCATCGCGTCTACAGGTGCTAAAGAACAAGGTTGACGCTATCGCTATCTCCATCGGTAGACCGCTAGCCAACGCCGCTATCTCCGCGCTCGAAGCGTGCGACCCGCTCATTCAAGGCGTAGGCGACCTTGCCGACGCTTTCTCCAAGATGGATACGGGCAAGCAGCAGTTCGTCCTGGCTATGGTCGGTATCGCTGCGGCGGCTGGCCCCGTTCTTACCGTGCTCGGCAAGTTAGGGAAAGGCATCGGAACAGCGGTAACGGCAGTCAGCAAGGGCGCTCAGGACTTTGGCGTTTGGAAAGACGCGATTGTTACCACCGATGGCGCTCAAATGCGTGCATATGCGTCTGCCGATATGCTGTCCACTAAGATGGGTATCGCCGGAAACGCCGCCGCAAAGGCCGCGGGTGGAGCCGACAACTATGTAGCCGCTTGGCAGGGCTACTACCAGACCTCGCAGCGCGTAGTTGATCTAGAGGGCAAGTACGCTGCGGCCGTAACCAAAAGCTCGACGGCGACTGACAAGGCCAAGACCGCAGTTGACAAATACAAAGAAGCGGCCAAGCTCGCTGCATCGGCAGACGAAGAGGGCAAGGCGGCTGCAACCGAGTACGCTTCTACGCTGAAAACGAAAGCTGACGCGGCAAATAGGGCAGCCAAGGCATCCGCCGATAGCGTCAAGTCAATCAAGGATGAAATCGACGTTACGACAAAGGCCCGCGATACCTACGGCAAGATGGTGGACGAGTGGAGCGGCAGCACCAAGGAGACCGCCAAAGTCACCAAGGAAATCGCAGACGCGAACAACAAGACCAAGACGAGCGTTCTCGATTCTGCCAATGCCCTAAAGAAGCAGACAGACGCGGCAAAGCAAAGCGGCAGCGCCTTGAAGACGCTCGGCAGTGGTGTGAAAACCGCCGCCACTGGCTTTAAGAACTTTGCCGTTGGACTTGCGACCTCTATTGGCCCCCAGCTTGCGTTTGCGGCGGCAGTTGCCGCAATTGGAGCCGTTGTCGGTGACTTTATCGCTCAGGCTCAAAAAGCCAAAGAGCACGCAGAAAAAATGAGCAAAGCCATGCAAACGGGCAGCTCCATCATGGACAATGCCGCCCGTAACGCTGAGGGTCTAGGAGATTCTATCGGCGATGTTGCCGTTAACGCCGATGAAACCACGCAAAGCCTTATTGAACTGAACGAGTCCATCGGCGAGACGTTCACCAAGGTAAGCACGGATAACGCTACGCTCGATACCTACGTTAAAGCTATTGATGACTTAACCAAGAAGTCTAGCCTTAGTGCCACTGAACAGTACCGTCTTGGCGAAGCGGTAAAGGGCTATAACGAACTCACGGGCGATTCTGTAAGTATCACCAATGCCGTCACTGGCGAGCTGTCCAAGAGTACCGATGAGATCGATAAGAATGCAGCTGCATGGAAACGTAACGCCGAGATGCAAGCGCTTTCCAATGCGGCATCTAAGTATCTCCAGCAGGAAGTCGAAGCCGAGGGCAAGCTGGAAATCGCTCAGGCGAAAGTGACTGAAGCCCAGAAAGCAAATACTGCCGCTATCAACGAGTCCACCGAGTATTACAAGAAGCATAAAGAGCAAATCGACAAGGCCATGACGAGCAAGACCACCAATGAGTACACCAAGAAGTGGGGTCAGCTCAAAGGCGAAGTCACAAAGACAGGTAACGCTCTAAAAGATGCTCAGGGCGACCTTGACGAGATTAGCGGCGACTTTACGTCCGCAGCGGAAAAGGCAGATTATTTCAGTACCCGCGCAGCGGCGCTTGCGGCTGGTCTTAACGAATCGTCCGCTGACATGGCTGGTAAGATTGCATCATCCATTTCCACAATGGGCAAGGGTGTAAAAAATTCGCTTGATTCCGCTGGCATCAATATCTCTGACCTTGCCGTTAAGATGCAGCAGGCCGGTATTACCTCGGAACAAATGAGCAACATCAGCAAGAACAGCTTTAAGGCGATGGTTAATTCTTGCGGTGGAAATATTGATACTCTTATTGGTCTTATCAACGGGTACAACAATGCTCCTATTGTGGACAAAGATGCAAATATTAGCATCAATGACCTACAGCTAAAGGATGCTCAGGGAAACGTAGCTGTCTGGAATGGCTCCACGCTTGTTGATCTAAAGGGCAATGCAATTGCCGATGATACGTCACTGACTGACGCGCAGGGCAACGTGTGGACGTGGAACGGCTCCACCCTTATTCCGAAGAGCACCACCGCCACTTCGACCGGCAATGTTTCCGATGGTTCTGCCGAGAAGCAATCTAAGAAATATCAAGAAACGGAAAACAAGCGTAGTGGCAAAACAACTAACCACAGGGCTAACGGTAACGTCGTTGACGGTAGTGGCACGCGTGAATCGGACAGATTTACGCAATCAGTCAATAGGATTCCGAGAAGCCACAGCACGCATATTTCCGCGTCAGCTGATACAAGTGCTATCAACACCTTCACAAGCGCATTAAGCCGCATCCCTAGAAACATCACCACGTTTGTGAGTCAGATTATCTCTAGGCACGGCGATGCCGCAGGCGGTATCCGACCCCATGCGGCTGGTGGCATGATGTTGCGCTACCACGCCAACGGCGCTATTGCGAACCGCCCTGGGGCTGGCGTGCCGTTGGATATCGTTGGCGAAGCTGGAGCCGAAGCCATCGTTCCGCTCACCAACCGCAAGTACTCGCGCCCGTTCGCACGCACCATCGCTGAGCAGATGAAGTATGTTGGCGGCGGCGTATCTAGCCAAGTAGTCAACAACTACACCCTGAACATCGACGGCTCCACCATTCGCGGCAACGACCGCGCCAAGGAGCTTATCGAAGCCCTCGTGAGCGAGCTGGTCTAGCGGCGGGGGATTGATGCCGTATCTACCTCCTTGACTTATCAGGGAGGTAGTACATGGCATACGCGGAGACAAAAAGAAACAACGTTAAGTTCTACGGCGTGAGCTTATCAACTTCCGTATCGAACATTAACGACACGACCGCACGTATCTATTGGACAGCTACGGTCGATTTTGGTGACTGGTACTACTACGGCGTTCGCCTCCATGTCAAAGTCGGAGGTGTCTGGAGGGCGAGCGGTGATGGTTACACGACCTTCAGAAATCAGCGCGCCGTCACCGTCAGCGGATACACCGATGCCGCCCGCAATGCCGGTAATTACGGCGTTTGGGTTGAGGCTTACACCGAGTCCGTCACGGTGCGCGGCTACGGAGGTTGCGGCGCAACAACTTCATGCGGCGAGAGCGTCGACATCTCGGCCTATCCGTATGAAGCGCCAAATGCGCCGAGCAACCTAACGCTCAACAGCTCCACCGATACGCAGCAGCGCCTAAGCGTGACGTTGCCGGAAAACTCAGGTCGCAAGGTATATAGCAAAATCAACTTCTATCGCCATACAGACGATGGACCAACCGAGCAGCTATATCACGATAGAGTTATCTCGAACTATATCGACCCGACCACGACCGCAGGCCATAAGTACACCTACGACTGCCGCGTACAGAACGGCGATAACGGAAACCTGCTTTCCAATATGTCGAACGTGGTCACGGTGTATACCAGCCCGACCGCACTCGGCAGGCTGGAACTCACCAAGACTGCCGACAACAAGGCTCAGCTCAAAGGCTACGACGAGCCTCGCTGGAAAGACGGATACGAGTTTCAAGTAACGAAAGACAACGGCAAGACGTGGGAAAGCGCCACGGTCGATGAGACGTGGCTTGATTCCGATGCACCCGCTGGCACCATTCGCTACCGTGTTCGCGCGTACAAAGAAAAACCGTGGAACGACGCTGGCGATACGATCTACTCGCCGTGGACTGAATCTAGCTCCATCACGACAATCTGCCCTCCGAACGCGCCGACCATTAACGGGCTGAAAACCGTCTATGCCGCCGACATGGATGGCATCGCGAGCATTGCGTTCACGTGGGCACCGAACCATCCTGACGGTTCGCTGCAAAGCGCGGCGCAAATCGAGTTTAAATCGTCTATTGGCGCTAAGCAGCCGGTGGATATCACTGATGCTACGAACTCGTACTCCATCAATCACGGCGTTGGCACGCTGTCAATCCGCGTGCGCACTAAGGGACTCGATGAAAACTGGGGCGCATGGAGCGAATGGAAAACCGTCCGTATCGCATATAGCGCAAGCGCTTGGTTCACAGCACCGGCTACCAATAACATGGAAATCGGCGTTTTGCCGTACACGGTGACGTGGGGTGCGAGCGATTCAACGGGCATCTCATATCAGAAAATCGAGCTATGCGATTCCTCTGACGGCGTTATCGCCAGTATCGAACCATCCACCTCAACCTATTCATGGGACCTCAGTAACTATTCGATGCTGGTTAACAACAGCTCGTATATGTTGAGGGGATACGTACGAAACGGCGCTGGCCTTGTCACTGAGTTCACGCGAACGTTCACGACAAACTGGTTGTCTCCTGCCGCCCCTGCCGTGAATGTCGAGTACACGGATGACCTGTGCGCAATCATCCATGTGTATCATCCGCAGACTGACTATGCCGTGCAAGATACCGCGCTCACTGGCCCAATCACGCAATCTGACGATGAACTGCTGCTTTCGGGCAACATGACCATCGAGGACGGCGCTATTAAGCTGTCTAGCGCAGCGCCGACCAAGACATACGATATCGCGCGCAAAAACCCTGACGGAACACTCACAGTGCTTGGAACGGGCAACGATTTGGGTACGTTCGTAATCGACCGTCTGCCGCCCCTTAACACCAAGTACGACTACGTTATGACCGCCCATGCCGAATCCGGCACCCATATCACGTTCAGCGTAAAGGCATTGTGCTCGTCCTGTGGAGATGAAGCGTTCAATTTCGGCGATGCAGCCGAAACGTGCCTGCGTGTCGGTTTCGATGCAAACGCAAGCAGGAGCAAGAAGGTATCGGGCAACACGTTCCACTTTGCGCTGGGCAAGGGCGCGTCCCCGTTGCCAACGTTCTACTCGAATGACGATATCGACGTTGACGGCACGCACAGCTATAAGCTCCATTCGCGCGAGCTTTACGATCTCGCCGAGAAAATCACCGACAAGCCCGAAAACGCCGTGTGCTACTTCCGCAGCGCGTTCGGGCGCACGGCGCGTGTCTACGTATCTTCATGGAACTTTGGATACGCCGCCGAGAACTACATGTTATGGAGCATGGGCGCGAACATGACCGAGTGCGTATGGGAGGAACCGTTGCGATGACAGATTGGTGGAAGAAGCGAATCTCGCGCACGACGTACAAGTTCGTGCGCGTCTCCCGCGCCACGGGCGAAGAACTCGAAATACTCCCGATGCTACGCGGCGGTACGATCACTCGCAACAACGATGTGCGAATCCTCGATACGGCAGAAGTCGAGTGCATGGGCAAGTTCGATATCGGCGCCGACCTCGTTCGCATATACATGGTGGTGGAGTGGAGCGGAGGACATAGCGAGACGGTCGTGCTCGGTACGTTCATCCCCGTAGTCCCAAGACGTAACGTCCATAACCGCTTCTCCAACGCCACCGTGAAGCTATACGGTCGCTTGCAGGAGCTACTACAGGACAAGTTTGCTCACCCGTATACCGTCAACAAGGGCGAAAATGCGGTGGAGGTCGCCAAGCGCGTTGCAACCGAGATTGGTCTTACCGTCATCGCCGAATCGAGCGACTACACGGTTTCGCGCACGCGCGTCTACGGCATCGGTGTAGACCAGAACAACAGCGAGACGGACGATACCAAGCTGGGTATGGTGAATGACCTGCTATCGCTGGCTGGTTTCCGCGCCGCCAAAGACGATGTGATGGGTAACATCCTCTATTCAAAGTACGTTGACCCCACGAACCGCCCAGCTGCCTACTCCATGGCAGAAGGGCCAGACTGCAAGTTTGAGCCAGATATGACGGACGAGCAGGATATTACCGAGATAGCCAACCATGCCGTTGTTGTCTACAAGGGCGAGGACAAGGACGGCAAACAGACAACGTATGTCGGCGAAGCGTGGGACAATGATCCTGACAGTCCGTTCTCCACCATCTCTCGTGGCTATACCATCACCAAGGGCTACGAGTATTCGGACGCGCCCGTTGGGTCTACCGCCGAGGAAAAGCAGGCATACGCCGACAAACGCGCCGGGACACTGCTTAAAACCAATCAGTCCGCTATCAGGCGCGTCACCATGACTAGCGTCGGATACCCCGCCACGGTCAACGATTCACTCGATATCGACTATCCATCCGGCTCAATCAGCGGCAAGTTCGAGATTCGCGTGCAAAAGCTCACGCTCACGGGCGGTTGCCCGACCGAGACCGAGCTACGCCAGTTTGTGAGGTAGACAATGGATTCAGAAGCCGCGTATATGCGCTATCTCGGGCGCAAGGTCAAGCGAGGTATCAAGACCCCAGATATGAGCGCATACGTCAAACGGCGCATAGGCAAGGTCAAGGCGGTATCAGGCTCCATCGTTACCGTTGATTTTGGCAGCACCTCCACCCCTATGCCCGTTGCTGGCCTGCGCATGGTCAAGTCGTGCTCGGGCATCAAGGTAGGGGATAGCGTCGTGGTTGACACAGTAGATCATGTATCGCTCGTCACCGCGATACTCGCATAGACGGGGGAACCTAGATTGACCATGCGCGCAGTAACAAAAAAAACAATGGAGGTGCGTATGGCGGGAAATCTAAGGGCCATAATAAACGATGCCGGTAACGTAGACAGATTCATCGACGTATCTGGAAACGTTATCTACATCGAGCCAAAAAACTATACCGAAGCGGTCAATTCGGCTAACAGCGCCGCGACCAATGCGAACAACGCCGCCAACCGCGTAGACGCTTCGATTAAATCGGCTAATACGGTAGCAGAACGGGCCAGCGAAGCCGCCAAGAGTGCATCCTTGGCCGCAGCAGACGCACGCGCCGCCGCAGCCGAAGCTCGCGGCGACTCGCCGAAACCAAAGCCGCAACCAGACCCATCGCAACCAGACCCGCCGCAGCCTGACCAGCCGAAACCAGACCCGTCGAAACCGACATGGGACGAAACAACCAAGCGCTACACTGCCACGTCCATGGCGACATACGCCCACAACCACCGCGACGGTAAAATCTACGGCGTGAAAATTCCAAAGAGCGCGGTTACCGACTGCATCAAGATTGGAGCGGCAGAGGGTATCGCGGACCCCACGCCGGGTGTCATCGGAACGCCGTGCATAGACCCGTTTGCCACGATGGGCAAAGGCCCCCACTGGCACGAGGACGTGAACGGCGGCGCTGACCCCGATGGAGCGCCGTTCGTGAACGGCATCAGGGGCGATGGCCGCTTCTCGCTCACCGACAACGGTAGCGGCAACAACGTATACGTCATGAGCAACGTCATCTGGCAGAAGTTCGAGGATGACATCGACGACGACTACATCTGGTGGTACTACTCAGACACGCGCCAGGACGGTTACGAGCCGAACCCGCAGGCATTTCTGCCGGACGGCACGCTGCGAGACTACATGCTCACGCCGAAGTACGGAGCGTCCAAGGACGCCAACGGCAACCTGCGCTCAGTGTCCGGCGCGCCCCTCTACATCCGCATGCTGAGCCACGACAGCGGCATCGACGAAGCGAAGACCGAGACCACGGGCTATTCACTCAAATCGGTCTACGATGACTGGTACCTGAAATTCAGCTACATCACGCGCTACGGCACTAAGAACTTCCAGAAGATGTTTGCAGGATGCACCAGCTACAACGTGCAGGTTGCTCCCGTGCTTGCCGAGACTGGCGTGAAGCGCGTGGTCGTGAGCGCCGATGATGGCGCGAAGTTCTTGGACGGCTCGTGCGTGTCGCTCGGTACCCACAACACGGGCAACTCGGGCGCGAGCGTCTATAGCGACCGAAGCACCAGCAAGAACTACGATGTGTTCGACATGAAGCGAATCGTATCCCACGAGACGTTAGCGGACGGCAGCGTGGCGCTGAACATCGAGTGTAGCGATCCGTTCGACACGGGCACGGACTACCTGCTGTCCACCATGCCGTGGTGGACTGGCGCGACTGATGCGGTGGAGGGTGACGGCTCGCCGTCCTCCAACCTGAGCGGAATGGAGCCGTGTAAGGTCGGCGGCGTGGAGCTGATGTACGGCGCGTTTGAGCTTGTGCACGACGTCATGCAGAAGTCGGACGGTAGCAACTGCTACTTCATCCTCAACCCCGACAGCCGCAACGAGAAGAGTAACGCGGTCGCGCCCGGTACCATCGAGACTGGCGTCACTATAACGGATATCACGTGGCCCATCACCATCGCCAACGCCCACGGTCTGCTGGTCGGGCAGGGCGATGGCGGCAGCTCGAATAGCGGCCTGTGCGATTGGATGCGGAACGTTTTTGCTTCGGTAAGGCGGCTCCGCGAGCATTTGACTTCCGGCTCTTTGGATGACGGTTATCCCGCCGGGCCTTGGTTTGTCGACGGCAGGTACACGACCGCCGTAGTGGACTGGAAAGTTTGCTCTCGCTTATCTGCCACAGGTCGCGGTGGCAAGGAAGCCTAAGCGACGCAAGCCGCGTACGTGCTGACGAGGGGGTATCCCGCAATTACTATCGCAGGCAAAAGCCTACAGCTAGGAGAATTACATGGTCGAGACCTATTACGGCCCCAAGCCCGAACGCGTACACGTGGAACATCTTGACGGACGCACCCATGTGTGGCTGGTCAAGGATGCCGAGCGCGCTTCCGTTGACCGTGGGCCAGACGGGCATGATGCCGTGGAGGCATACACGGGCAAGACGCTCCACTTCACCATGTGGGGCACCGTGGGCGCTGATGAGGTCGAGCGCAGATTCGATGCCCTGTGGTCAGAGCACGAGCTGGACGGTATGGGCGATGCCGAGCGCATCAGTGCCGTGGAGCAAGCCACAGCCGACAACGGCAAGCAGATGGAGACGGTCTTTCAGGCCTTAGCCGAGCTTGGGGAAATGATCGCAACGGGTGGAGGTGGAGCCTGATGGCAGCAATCTACGCAACGCTCATCAAGGACGGGGCAATCAACCCCAAGACCGGTGAGCCCTGGAAGGTGGAGGACGTTAACGCGCTTTGGCGTGCGTCCGTCAAAAAGCTACTGAACAAGTAGAACGGGCCCCGCAAGGGGCCTTTTCTTTTGCGCGGGGGACAGCACTCGGATACTTCCATCAGTGCGGGAAAATGGACAAAAAGGAGGTGTGCTGATGGAGGTGCTGAAACTTTTCGCGCCGTATGGCCCGGGTTGGCTCGGCGGCGTGCTTCTAGCGCTCATTGCCTTTTATTTTGGGCGGCAATTCCTGGAGGAATACAAACGTCAGAACGAGCGCAAGGGCGAGATTGACCTGAAGCGCGAGGAGCGCAAACAGGATGAGGTCAAGGAGCGTGCCCAGCGCGACCGTGAGCGGTCGGAGATGGAGGGCCGCATCGCCGCCCAGATGGAGCGCTCGAACTCATTGATGGAAGCCATGAAAACCCTTATGGAGTCGGTCGTCACATCCAATGAGGTCCTGCACAACGACTTGGCCCACAGCCAGGCGCGCAGTCAGGGCATGGCGGAGCAGGTGAGCCACATCCGCGACCGGGTGGACCTGCTCTACGACAAGGAAACGGGAAGATAGGAGAACGAATGAATGAGATTCAGGCTGGCTTGACGGTGTGCACGGTGCTGGTCGTGCCGTACATCGTGCAGGCCATCAAATCAAAGGCCATGACCGGCAATATGGCGCGCTGGATTGCCATTGCGGTATCAGCGCTGTGTGGCGCATTGACGGCCATGGCAGGAGGTATGCCAACTGACCCCTCGGCATGGGTTACGTCCATCTTCGCCTGCGTCGGCGGCGTGCAGGTGGCCTATGCCGCTTTCAAATCCGTCGGCATCACCGACAAATGGCTCGATGCACTTCTTGCATTGGGCGAGGTCAAGGAGAACTAGCCATGGCAATCACCCAGCGCGAGGCATTCGCGCAGGTCATGGAGCACCTATGCTCCCATAACGGCGGCGGAGGGCACGGTTACTCGCAGTACAACCGCATGGGCGACGGCACCACCGAGACAATCAGACTGTCCGACGGCACAACCGTGACAATCGCCGGTGGCGACCGCGACTGCTCGTCTGCCGTCATCACGGCGTTGCGCGCGGTCGGCATCAACACGTTCGGCGCCAGCTATACCGGCAACATGAAGGCGGAGCTGCTCAAAACCGGACTCTTTGTCTGGCAGGCGATGGGGGTTGCCAGCGCCAAGCGCGGAGACATCTACCTCAACGAACGCTGCCACACGGCGGTGTGTATCTCGCCCTACGGCTCCGCGCGGGGCGACCTCTTGGCGCAATTCTCCATCAGCGAGCGCGGCACCATCACAGGGGCCAAGGGCGACCAGAACGGGCGCGAGTCCAACATCAAGGCCTACTACAGCTACCCGTGGAACGGCAAGCTGGTATGGAAGTCGGACGGGAAGGTGCTCAACGGCTCCAACACGGAGGTCGCAGACAACACTGTCCCGGACTTGGGCGATACCCGTTACTGGGGGCCGAAGTTCACACGCGCCCTCCAGAAGCAGCTCGGAACGACCGTGGACGGCGTAGTCTCCGGCCAGTGGCTCACCAACAAGACCCACTTCTGGGCTACCGACGGCGGCATCGAGTGGACGAAGACCGGCAAGGGCGTCGGCTCGGATATGGTGCTCGCGCTACAGAAGAAGGTCGGCTGCAAGATATACCCGGAGTTCTGCGGCGTGCAGGCGCGCCAGATGAACAGCGGGACAATCGTGAAGCATCAGCGATGGCTCATTTCCCATGGCATCTCGGTCGGATCGTCAGGCGCCGATGGCTACCACGGCCCCGACACCAACCGAGCGGTCGCCCAGGCAATCAAGCGCAAGCTCTATACGGCTTAGCCAGGACCTTTATATGTTAGGCAACATCCTCATGGTGCTTTTAGGCGCACAGCTAGGCGCAGCCGTCGGTGTGCTCGCCATGTGCCTTTTCATTAACCGCAAATAGCGTCTCGCCCGACCGTGGGGCGCACTTGATTAAGGGGGTGAAAGAAGATGGAGCAAGGCATTTACAGGGGGACGACCCCGAGCATCACGCTCAACATCACTGGCGTTGACCTTTCGGACGCGAGCGTTTGGCCCACGGTAATTGTTACGGTCGGGAATGGCCGTAACACTTTTGATGTGAACCGCGACAAGCTCGTGATTGCAAACACGGACGCTGGCTGCACGCTAACCTTTGAGTTCACGCAGGTGCAGACGCTTGCGCTCTCGGTAATGCGCCCAGTACAAGTGCAGCTCCGCGCTAAGGATGCGGGTGGAAACGCGATCGCTTCGCCCATAGCAAGCGTTGAGGTTGAGGACGTGATAAAGGACGGTGAGATATAGTGCAAAATCAGGGACTTGTGATTGACGCAGGTCTATCAATCGAGATGGACATGTCGCAGACCGTCAGTGTAATAGGAGAGCTTAATTATCCGATGTACGAGGGGCCATACGATGCGACACCTACGGTAGACGGCCTGACGCTTGCGACAAGGCGCAGGTCAATGAGCAAAGACGTAAGCATCGAGCCTATCCCTATAGGCTCGGTAAGCAACGTAAGTGGCGGCAGAACCGTCACGATTGGGTAGATTACAGATTGGAGCAATTGAAATGGCAGAGAATCAAAACGTAAACAAGGTTGTCTATGGCGGTCAAACCCTCATCGACCTCACCGCAGACACGATTACGGCTGGAGACCTCGCAGCTGGTGTTACCGCGCACGACAAGAGCGGCGCGACGATCACGGGTACCGACACGCGCGACTCGGACACGAGCAAGGATACGGCAGCGGTCGCGGAAATCCTCGCTGGCAAGACTGCCCACGCACGAGGTACGCAGCTCGTCGGAACGATGAAGAACAATGGCGCTGCTGGTGTCACCGTATCATCCAAGGATGGTGCCATCATCCCGCAGGGCTATCATGACGGCAGCGGCAAGGCCACGATTGACGAAGCATCCGCAACCGCTCTTGTGGCCGGAAACATCAAGCAGGGCGTCGCAATCCTCGGCGTCACCGGCTCCTATGCCGGCGAGGCCGCGAAGCTTCAGACCAAGAGCGTGACGCCCTCCATGACTGAGCAGACAGTAACGGCAGACACGGGCTATGACGCGCTTTCTTCCGTCTCAGTCGCAGCCATTCCGTACACCGAGACCGACAATTCAGCTGGGGGCAAGACCGTGACGATTGCGGGGGTGTAGCGCATGGCGATTAGCAAAGTCGTCTACGGGACAACAGTCCTCGTCGACTTGACCTCGGACACCGTTGACGCGTCACACCTTGCGAAGGGATATACAGCCCACGACGCTGGCGGCAACCTCATTGTCGGCGCACTCGAACAGCAGGCGAATAGCAACATTTTGCGTAGCATCACGCCAAGCCTTCTTAACGGGACGACGCAGAGCGGGAAAACATATGTGATTCCAGAGGGAGGCGAGTCCGGTACAGAGTACATTGAGTACAAGCTGGACATCCCGAAATTGACGTCTGATACGGTCTATAACGTATTTGCATACGGCAAGACGCAAGAAGGCTACCGCTCCATTGCTGTGGAGCTTGTTTTCAATAAACCGTACATTGAGAAGCCTTATGGCGATACCTACTCTGTTTCAAGCTCGTTTCTTTTCGGCACCTCTGGCGCTGCCAAAGCCGGTAGCTTCACTCTTGCGTCTGGCAGAAAGCCAACGAAGCTTGTCTTTAAGAATGCCAACAACAGCAATACACGTTTACTAAACATCTCTAATATTATGTTCATGATGCTAGAGGCCTGATGGACGTGAGCGGTCGGACTCACTTACAGCGGGGACCCTTACTAATAAAAACGTTCGTCACTTTTTAACCCCTCTCCACCTTCGGGTGGGGAGGGGATTTTTTGTTTTGCCGCCGTCCGCGTCCTAACTCAGACCATAAGTACTGAAATATGCAGGTCTATGGAAACCTATGGAAATGAATAACTGCACTACAGCGAGCTATGGTACTCTATGGCGGTCTTAGTATGGATTACATCCAGTAAGGATTTGTACATGCTAAGAGCGTCCTGCGCAGCGGGGCGCTCTTTTTGTGTAAGGGCGTGAACAATCACGCTCTGAAGCGTGGCGGGGGCAGGGGGCCCGCGTCACATGAGAAGCCCGCAGGCAAGGGGCCTGTGGGGTAAAGGAGAACAATGACACTCGTATCCAAGACCTTTGAGCTGTACGGCAAGACCTACACCTTTGAGTCCGGCGAGCTTGCCAAGCAGGCCACCGGCGCTTGTCTGGTCAAGCAGGGTGACACCACGATGCTCGATACCGTGGTCGTCTCCAAGGAGCGCAAGAATTACGACTTCTTCCCGCTGACCGTCGACTTCAACGAGAAGATGTACGCTGCCGGTCGTATCCCGGGTGGTTACCTCAAGCGTGAGGGCCGTCCCAGCGAGAAGGCCACGCTCACGGCTCGTATGATCGACCGCCCGATCCGCCCGAGCTTCCCGGACGGCTTCCGCAACGAGGTGCATATCGTCGCCACCTCGCTCGTCGCCGACCAGGTCAACCCCTTCGACGTCATCAATGTCATGGGCGCCTCTTTGGCTATGACGCTCGGCGGCGTGCCCTTCGAGGGCCCGCTTGCCTGCGTGCGCATCGGCCGCAACGTGGAGACCGGCGAGTTTATCGTCAACCCCACCTATGAGGAGCGCGAGAGCTCCGACCTGGACCTGGAGCTGGGCGGCTCTGCCGACTTCATCTCGATGGTCGAGGCCGGCGCCGAGGAGATCTCCGAGGACGACATGCTCGCCGCTATGAAGTTTGGTCAGGAGGCCCTCGCTGCCTTCTGCCAGGCCCAAGACGAGTTCGTTGCCGAGTGGGAGCAGGTCAACGGCGCTATCGTCAAGAAGGAGTACCCGCTCGACCAGCCCGTCGAGGAGGTCCAGGAGCGCATCTTCGCCCACTACGACGAGATGGCCGCTGCCCTGCGCGACGCCGACAAGCTTTCCCGCATCGGTAAGGTCGAGGCTCTGAAGGAGTCCATCCGCGCCGAGTTCACCGACGAGGAGCAGGCCGCCTGGGAGCGCGAGATCCCCGTGGCGCTCAAGAAGCTCGAGAAGAAGGCCATGCGCACCATGGTCGTCGAGACCGGCGAGCGCGTCGACGGCCGTGCCGCCGACGAGATCCGTCCCATCATGGTGAAGGACAACTACCTGCCGCTCGTTCACGGCTCCGGCCTGTTCCAGCGTGGTCAGACCCAGGTGCTCTCCGTCCTGTCGCTCGGTATGCTCAACGAGGGCCAGCGTCTGGATACCATCGAGCCCACCGAGGGCAAGCGCTATATGCACCACTACAACTTCCCGCCGTTCTGCACCGGCGAGACCGGCCGCATGGGCAGCCCCAAGCGCCGCGAGATCGGTCACGGCAACCTGGCCGAGCGCGCTCTGCTCCCGGTGCTTCCCGACGAGAACGAGTTCCCCTACGCTATCCGCGTCGTCTCCGAGGTCATGGAGTCCAATGGCTCCTCTTCGATGGCTTCGACCTGCGGCTCCACGCTCGCCCTTATGGACGGCGGCGTGCCCATTAAGCGCCCGGTCTCCGGTATCGCCATGGGCCTGATCCAGGAGGAGGGCAAGACCGTGGTCTTGTCCGACATCCAGGGTCTCGAGGACTTCCTGGGCGACATGGACTTTAAGGTCACCGGCACCACCGAGGGCATCACCGCCCTGCAGATGGACAACAAGGCCACCGGCCTTACCTTCGATATCTTGGCCCGCGCTCTGCAGCAGGCCAAGGAGGGTCGCGCCTTCATCCTGCAGAAGATGCTCGATGTGATCCCCGAGCCGCGTCATACCACGCGCAGCACCGCTCCGCGCATCGTCTCCATCCAGGTTCCGACCGATAAGATCCGCGACGTCATCGGTTCCGGCGGCAAGGTTATCCGCGGCATCCAGGACGAGACCGGCGCTTCGGTCGACATCCAGGAGGACGGCACCGTCTTTGTCGGCGGCACCGGCGAGTCTGTCGATCAGGCTGTCGAGCGCATCAAGCTCATCATCAAGGTTCCCGAGCCGGGCGAGGAGTACACCGGTCGCGTGGTCTCCATCCAGCCGTTCGGCGCCTTCGTGAACCTGCTGCCCGGTAAGGACGGCCTGCTGCACATCTCCCGCGTCGCCAAGGGCCGCGTGGAGAAGGTCGAGGACGTCCTCAACGTGGGCGACGAGGTCAAGGTCGTCGTCATCGAGGTCGACGATCGCGGCAAGATCTCGCTCGATCGTCTCGACAAGCCCGAGGCCCCGGCTCGCGCCGAGGGTGCCTCCGAGGGTGACGGCGAGCACTTCCAGCGCCGTGAGCGTCCGCGCCGCGAGCGCTCCGAGCGCAGCGACCGTCCGCGCCGTCCCGGCGACAACGGAGGCCGCAAGCCCCGCCGTCACCACGACGCCGAGTAATAGCCGCATATAAGCAGCACCGCAAGGGCGACTCCGGACAGGGGTCGCCCTTTTGCTATTCCGGGCGGGATAGACCGGTTCAGATGGGGCTTTGATGCATGGGTGGTCTGTTGTTGTGCAAATGGGTATCATACTATGGTTACTGCATCGACTCTGTGATGCATGTTTGTACGTTCCCGACGGTCGGTTTGCCAGAAGCGCCCCGTCGGTTGTTCCAGACCCGTTTCGTAGAAAGGAAACAACACTCACCTATGGCAGCTAAAAAATCATCTCCCTTGAAGATCATCCCGCTCGGCGGCCTAGATGGCATCGGCAAGAACATGACGGTCTTCGAGTGCGGCGACGACATGGTGCTCGTCGACGCTGGCCTTATGTTCCCCGACGATTCGCAGCCTGGTATCGATCTGGTACTCCCGGATTACACCTATGTTCTGGAGAACGAGGAAAAGCTCCGCGGCATCGTCGTCACTCACGGCCACGAGGACCACACCGGTTCGCTACCGTATCTGCTGCAGGACCTCAACAACAAGGTGCCCATCTTCTCGAGCAAGCTGACGCTTGGCTTTATCGAGGGTAAGCTCTCCGAGTTTCGTATTCGTGCACCCAAGTTCCGTGAGGTCAAGGGCGGCAGCCACGTCAATCTGGGTGGCATTTCGCTCGACTTCTTCTCGATGACGCACTCAATCCCGGGCGCTCTGGGTGTGTTCATCCGCACCAACCAGGGCACTGTTATGCACACCGGCGACTTTAAGCTCGACCAGACGCCCATCGACGGCGTCACGCCCGACTATGCCGCTATCAGCCGCTTTGCCAAGCAGGGCATCGACCTGCTGCTGTCCGATTCCACCAACGCCACGGTCCCCGGTTTTACCAAGTCCGAGGCCGAGGTTGGCCCCAATCTGCTGCATGCCATCAAGAATGCTCCGGGCCGCGTGTTCGTCGCGTCGTTCTCGAGCCACATCCATCGTCTGCAGCAGATCTGCGACGCCGCCCGCAAGTGCGGCCGCAAGGTTGTCGTGACCGGTCGTTCCATGCTCACCAACACCCGCGTGGCGCGCGAGCTCGGTTATCTCAACATCGATGACGCCGATATCATCGATGCCTTCGATATTGACAACCTGCCCGACGACAAGATCGTCGTCATGTGCACCGGTTCGCAGGGCGAGCCTCTGTCGGCCCTTTCGCGCATGGCTAACGGCGAGCACAAGACGCTCTCCATCCACGAGGGCGATACCGTCAT